>MKWU01000036.1_pt1 | contig 241543 bp, 189 predicted proteins | sample 809101 | NCBI WGS metagenome assembly MKWU01 (sample SAMN05860141, study PRJNA318959) | sponge metagenome | host: Aplysina aerophoba | place: Slovenia: Piran, Adriatic Sea, Gulf of Piran | collected 2013-05-07 | reverse complement strand
CGTCCGTGTTGAGCGCCCGCTCCGGCTCGCTACGCTCGCCTCTGCGGGCGCTCAACAGTCCGGGCCTTCCCCGTGACCCGGTCATGCAAATCAAGCGGGGATCTCCAAGATTGGAAGAGACAAGCGATGATCGCCGGTCCCCGAGGGGTACGGGCAGGGTGGAATGCGACCGGGCGGCAGGAGCGCCGGGATAACGCCCTGGCCGTCCGTGAGGCGGGCGGCCAAGAGGCCGGCGAGCTTGCTTGCGACGGCCCGGTGGACGCTGATCCGGGCGGCGATCCGTAAGGCGGTCTCGGCGGCTCCGCCGAGGGCTGGCTCACGCTCTTAAGGGGCGTCAGCCAGCACACGCCGTGTTGAACACGGCGGCTGACGAGGGGCTTGCCCCTTCGATCCCCAACACCACCCTCGCTGACGCTCGGCGTTCGCGGGCCGCAGTCGGCCCGGAGTGCCGTACCGGCCGCCGCGCGGCCGTCTGCCCGCCGGCAACGTCGCGGCCCACCAAACGGCCCGGCCCGAGTCGCTCGACCCGGCGGAGCGAGACCCGCTGGTCGGGGCAGTTCGCTTTGCCCGGCCAAGCCGTCGGCGGACAGCCATCGGGGCGCCGGGGACGGAGGTTCCGGAGGCGGCCCCCGCCTCCACCGCGCCGCCAGTGGCGCGGAAGCCCCGGGGGTCTAAGGGGAGCGGAGCCGCCCCTTGCCAGGCCGCGATGTTCAACGTCGAGTCGGCTGGCTTATCACCGGTAGTCGGATCCACGCGCCAGTCCCCGGACTAGGAACCCCGTCCCGATCCGTAGCTTGCCGCGACCGCGCGATCCTTCTCGGCTACGCGCCGAACTCCAACTTGGCACCCTTCGACAGGTTGCAATGGGCATGAGTGGCCTGGAGGTTGTCCACGCTGTCCGTTCCACCGTGGACGCGGGGCAAGATGTGGTCCACATGAACGTCGTCCAGTTCATCCGGCAGCGGCTCGTTACAGATGCCACACGCCCCGCGCTGTGCCCTTATGAGGTCCGGTAAGTGCGCACGAATCCCAGATTGCCCCGGCGGGCGGCACCGAAGACAATGCCGTCTCGCAGTTCGCCGACGGAAGATGTCACCGCATGACGAGCACTCGGGCCATTTGCGCGCTTCAGCATCTCGGCGATCCTGCTCTTCCATCAACTGGATCATCGCGATTGCTTCGGATCGGCTCGGTGCTTTGGGACGCAGAGGAGGTGGGGGCGGATCTGTGGAGGGACCGGTCGTCCGAAACGTAATGACGCCGTTTCGGTGAAGATGCCGTTTCGGTGAACACGTCTCGTAGCAATGAGCATGCCATGAATCCCGGACTCTCCGTACCCCGCAGGCAATGCACAGCCCGGTTGCCCGCCACAACTCGGAGAGGGATTTCTTGGCGAACCGCTCCGGGCAGCCCAACCACCGGTGCGGGTAGTCGTCCGGCACGGCGGCCGCGTAGTCCTCACGCTGCAATCGGAGGGCTTCGGCGCGAGCGTCCCAGCCTGCCGAGCGGGCCGCAGCCAGCCTCTGGCCTTCTTCGCCCTCTGGTGTCGATACTCCTGCGGCCGCGCCATCCGACGCGGCTTGGGCAAGTTCGGCCTTGGCTTGACTGAGGCGGTGACGGGAGTCATCCACTCGCCTTTCCCAGCGACTCACCTTGGCCCTAGCGTTCTTGATCTTCTCCCCATGGTCCGTAACCTGGCCCTCTTGGTATCTCCTCCATCTCTTCCGGAGGCTCTGATACTTCAGGACCGCGGAGGCAATGCCAAAGCCCAAGGCAACCAGCAGGAGTTCGCCGGAGACGATCATCCACTCTCGTCCCTACCGCCGGGATGAAAGACCCGAGGGACAGACACAGTGCCGTAAGCTGGACGAAACCGGACGGTGGGCTTCCCCACGAATGAATGACGCCGGGACTGCGACGAGGGGGATGTTCCAGCAGGACGGGTGGTGCCGTGTCACTCGCGTGACAGACTCTTGATCAGATCGTTCACCTGATACAGGGTCTCCTTGACGTGCGTATTCGCGGGATTCGGATGAAGTCGTCGGATCGCTGCGGCAACGTCCTCAAGCAAGACAAGAACAGCAGTCTTGGCATTCTCGTTCAGGTTCGTGGCAGCAGCAAAGGCGAAGAGCGTCACCTGCAGCCGGGCGCGGAAGGCGTCGATTGTCTGGTCTGCCTCGGCAGCTCCTGCGAGCGGTCGCAGTGTCGGGGGCCTTACGCACAGCGTCTTGGCCAACTCCGCTGGGCTGTGTTTCCACATAAGCGGGTACTCTTTCTGGATGTCGGTTTCGGCGTGGGGCGGCACGGGGAGAGGGGGACTCTTCGACCGTAGCGATACCATCGCGAAGCTAACCGCAAACCTCGCAGAGCAGCAAGGAGGGTGGCCGCCCTTCCCGCAGAGGACGGGTTCCGGGGCTCCGGCCGAGGGTTTGGAAGGGGCGCGGCACCCCTTGCCCGGATCGCTACATTCACGGGGGGCATGACACTCCGCGGCGGCGGGAGCCCGCAATCTGGAAGGAAACCGACAAGCGCGTCGCTCCCGGGCTCTCACTCAACGTTCACGGACCACTCAGGAAAAGGAACTCATGAAGAAACAACCATCCTATCGCGGTCAGTATCCGCACACCGTGACGGACCCCCAGGGATCCGAGCTTGGGATTGAGATCCTCGGCCTTTCCGAGCCCTATGGATTCGCATGGGGCTACGAGGGGGCGGGGCCACGCTTGCTTGCAAAGGCGATTCTGCTCGACCACACTGGCGACGAGGCTCTATCGAGAAGGGATGCGAAGGACTTCATGCTGGCCTTCACGAGCCATCTTGGCAGTCGATCTTGGGAACTGCCCGTTGAAGAGGTTTCCCGGTGGGTGGCCAGCAGGCCGCCCGTCCACCCGGACCGTGAACCATTCTGGAACTGGGTGATTAGCCTACCGGTCACCAACGATCCAAAGGGACGTTTCGTGCGAGAAGCCATGGCGTCCAATCCGAGAACCCGGGAAGAGTTGCTTGCCGGTGCCTGTCCAGAAGCGAAGGAGGTCTACCACCAGTTGCTTGAGGAATGGTCGTGGGTTTCTGAGATCGACGAGGTCCGTTCCCGAGTTGTCGAGGAACATGAGTCGTAACCCACACCACTGAACGCCGTCCATGATGCGTTGACGGACAGGAACGGAAGGAGTCACCGCCGGATCGGTCAGGCCGTGATGGCTTGGACCTGGACGAGGTTGGAGGTGCCCGTAATCACAGGCGATCCGTCGATTCTGCTCGCCATGCCTCCCCCGACGGGGGTGGATTCCACGGCTTGGCCGACCGGTTACCGTCCGGGAACGACCAAGAAGGGCCAAGAGAATCCGTTTCATTGCGGCGGAAAGAATGGTGGGGAGCGCACACCACAATAATACGTAACTCATTTACAGTAAGCGAGTTACGTCACTTGTTACGCCAGTCCGGAGGGATCGTTGGTACGGGAGCGACCCGGCGGGGAGGGCGGCATGGGCCTGCACATGCCGAACCGCCCCGATGCCGCACCAGGCATCCCAAGGGGCCGGGTCGCTCCCGTCCACGGCCCGGAGACCCGGATCGGCACCGGCGATCCGCGGGCCGTGGCCCAACCCCAAGCCGTCCAGCGACTTGCGGAATCCACGTTCCGCACACCTTCGCGGCATTTCCCTGCACAAGCACCCCGACGTTGAATTCACACCCCCAGATCGGCAATGGGCTCCGCCGAACGGCGCTCAAATCCGGACTCCGGAAAGGCGGCGCGAACGCCGTGCCGAATGGATGTCGATCCTGGGCGATCCTGCGGCACCGCAGGTTACCCGAAGACGGACCCTCGTTCGGACGGCGGGTCTCCCGGCGTCCGAACGAGGGTGGGCAAGCGAAGCGCGGCAGCCCGGTCCGGGGGCGGGAGGTTCTGGTCGAGGGCCGGCGCGAGGATCTCGACCGATTCCAGACGGGCGAGAGGGGCCGCGCGCTGGGCAAGGCCCGCGCCGACAGCGCCCGGCCAATCGAGCGTCGGGTGCGGCACGCGACCGGTGGCGAACCCGGTTCCCGTCAAGGCGGACGGCAACCATCGCCGTGCGGGCGGCTACCCCATCGGAATGGGCCGCCACGGGGGGACGGGGGGCGACGCGCCCGCCCGCGCGATCCACTGGAGCGCGGGGCTTCCAGGGTTCGAAGGGGCGGAGTCCCTCGCCAGCCCCGGTGTATTACACCGGGTAGGCTGGCTTGACAATCTAACAAGGGGTCAAGCCAGCCGGGCGGGACGCCCGAATAGCGCTACCGCGTGCCGCCCGAGACGGCGGTGGCCGGGCCGTAGCGGGCAAGCTCCTCGACCTCTTGGTCGCCAGCCTCATGGACGGGGATGGCGAACAGGCCGAGCCGTCACCCCTTGGCGACGGCCGCGCTCTCCCGCGCCGCCCGCTCAGTTGGACGCTGCCGAGCCCGAGGTCGCGCTTGCGGCCCGCGGATGACGAGCCGCTGGATCCAACCCCGCGTTCCGGTCTTCTGGACGTAGAGGTAGAGTCCGTTCCCGTCGCAGTACCGGCCGCGGGGTGCGGAGCGCACGAAGGCAGCGGAGAGACGCTTGTGGGGATGTCGGCCCTTGGGCTTAGGCGCGAACCACGGATCAGATGCCGTTCTTGTGACCGCCGACAAGACCGCACATCATAGATTCGTGTCCTAGGACATCGGGCACGGCTGCCTTTGCCCGGCCCATTCACTCCTCGGAGATCGCGATGGGCCGACAGCGGAGCGGGATGATGCGAGGAACAGAGTCAGAATGGCGGCGTGGTGTTATCGTCGCTGCCATGGTCGCTTGGGCGTTAGTTGCGCCCGGCCTGCAAGCCCAGGAGGCGGATTCTCTTCCCGTGGTGGCGGCACAGGACGGTCCGCAGGTTGGCGTGCTGGTGGGCATGCGAATCCAGTGGGTGGGTGTGGCTTCACCGGGAGCCAACTTGGATCTGATGGTGGATCTGCCGAATCGGCCTATCTGGGTGTCGCTGCAATTCCTAGCTCAGATGATTCGTTGGAACGTTCAGTACGACTCGACGACCAGGCGAGATCACCTCTACCTGGGCCGAGTTCGGCTGGGCCTTGGCACGCGCGAAGGACCAAGTATCTACGCTCTTTTCGAAAACGGGACCGGAACCATCAAGGCCGACGGCGCAAATCGGCTCCTCGGACAAACCTACAACTTGACCGGCGTTGGACTGGGCGTGGGGCTGACCGTCAGCAGAATCACGAGCTCGCTCGAAGCCGTCTTGGGAGGAGCCGACAGAGCCGACCCCGATATCTACATCCACCTGGGCTTATCTCTGCAATACCGCTTGCCACGAATCTTCTGACTGGCGTTTTCCCCAGGGGGGGCTCAGAACGAGACGTATCCGCCCATCTGGAAGCGCTCACAGGCTGTGCTGCCGCACTCCTCGACGTGGAGGATGAAGCGCGCCCCGTAGCGCCGTCCGAAGGTCAGGCTCGCACCGGCGGTCGGCCCAAAGTAGTCCCCGCTGCCATACAGGATCCCCGCTCGCACGGCCGGACGAACAAGCCAACTGGCACGTCCGAGCAAAACCGACGCGCCGAACCGGATGTCCGACGCGACCAGACGGGGGTAGATGACGGTCACGCTGATGGCATCGCCCGGGTCGGCGGCTTCCTCGGTCCGCTCGGCGCACCGGTAGTTTTCCACCATCCCGTACAGCGACACCGGCCCCGCGACCCGCGCGTTGATGCCGACGTAGTGTCCGGGACACTGTCTGGTGTCCCCGGCGAGTCCGGCTTCGAGCATGAAACGGCGCGCTGCCTCCCGACGGTCCGGTGCCTCCTGCCCCTGTACCTGCCAAGGCAACGCCGCCAAGCAGGCCAACGACAGCCAGAAGACATGAGCACTCCTTGCGAAGGTCCTGATTCCAGCTGTAGCCGGTTCCACGGAATTGGTGCACCCCCGGCAGCGTAGCGGCGTCGCGAAGCTCTGGCGAAGTTGCATGTTGCGGTCTCCTTGCTTCAGGGAATCAGGGACGTCCCTGGCTTCGTTCATTTCGTCTGCGAAGCGCCGGAGCCGTTCGCACGCCTCGACGGTCCCAGACCGATGCTCTAAAGCTGGCGAGGGATTTCAGCCCCAGATAGAGGGAAAACCCTGAATCCCGTGCGGGGAAACTCCCCCCAAGCCATGAAGGGTTGAGCTTGATGGCGGGAGTTTAGCCGTGGAGCTCTGACGGTAGCCTGGAAAGGGATCGAGAACGGGTCAGCTATCATCGCGTCTCCATCTAACGGAGGAGGCGTGATGATCGGAAAAGAGAGACGCGGGTGACCGCTGCGAGCGGGTCGGCAAAGACGACCGGATGCGACGCCGGGAGTCCCGCCATTCACTTCCGGTTTTCCCGCTCTCGCGGCACGGTCCAGCAAGATCCAGTAGCACGTCAGGAAACGCAGATCGTGCAGTCCTGTATGTAGTTATAAGATTTCCCGCCGTGATTCTGGCCTCGTGTGCTCCGCCGTTACGGCAGGGTTGTGGCTCAAGGAGCGACACCACGCGCTCCATCCCGCTCGGAGGTATCCGGCTCCCCTCGCCGGACGTGCCGCAGGTCCGCGAAGGGAATCTGAAACCCGGGGCAGCGGCCGTGCGTAAAGGGGCGACTGCATCAACTCGAGAAACCAACGACTGGCCTATGAGAATCCTTCAGTTCCATCCGATCCGGGCCCGGAGGGCGCGAGTGCGTCCCGCTCCGGTGCGGTTCCGGATCGTCATGCCCGCCGGGCGCGCGGTAGCGCACGTCGCCGGGGGCACCCCGCCCAGGGAGGCTGAACCCTAACAGAGCCAGAGGCTTTCCGAGAAAGTCCGGCCCATCGGGTCCGCTTCCACGGCGGACTCGATGGGCCGTTTTCTTTTTGCCGAGTGAGAGACAATGCGACAGAGCGAGGAGATGAAGAGGCGCGGTGGGAGAATGGACCGCGAAATCGTCGCCCGGTACACCAACCAGCCGGCCAGAATGCCCAACGGGGCGAGGGCCGCCATCGAGGCGGCGTGGAACGGAGCGCCGGTGCAGCTCTACGCCCTGGCCGACCTGGACGCGAAACTCCGGCTGGCGGCGACCTGGGTCGCCCTGGGGCCGGAACATCTGGCGGTCGCGCGGCGGCGGGCCGCAGGTCACAACCCCCGCGACGAAAACGCGTCCGGCGAGTGGGAAATCCGCAGCGTTCCACGCTCCTCGGTCAAGGCGGTCAGCGAATCGCCGGGCCTCTCCGGCACCGTGTTGTCCTTCCTGGCCGAGCCCGACGAGCCGCCCCTCGCCAGAGTCCGCTACACGCACAGGCAGCGGCGCGCGATGGAGAACCTGCGCTTCGTGGTCGAAGAGCAGTTGCGCGGCAGATGCGTCGAGCCGGGGGAGCCCGACGAGACCTACGTGGAGAGCGTGGCGGCGCCGATCCGCGAGGCCCAGGCCCTGGTCGCGGGCTCCCGCGTGGCCGTGATCTGGAGGTTGCTCGGCTACCTCCGGCCGTATCGCAGGGAGGTGACCATCGGGCTGGCGGCGGCGGGGCTCATCACCCTGGTGAGCCTGATTCCGCCCTACCTCGCCGGATACCTGCTGGACGACGTCGTTCGGCCCGTGCGGGACGGCACGCTGGACATCTCACGGGGCAAGCTGGCGGCCTGGGTCGCGGTGGGAGCGATGGCGCTCGTCTACATCGTGCGCCAGGCGGGCGCCCTGGTGCGGCTGCGCATGCTCTCGGTGCTGGGCGAGTGGGTTGCGCGCGACCTGCGCACGGAGCTGTATGAGCATCTGCAGCGGCTTTCCCTGTCCTTCTACATGCGCAAGAAGACCGGAAGCATCATCACGCGCGTGAGCTCGGACACCGACCGGCTTTGGGAATTCCTGGCCTTCGGGGTGGTGGACGTGTCGCTGTCGCTTGTGATGCTGACGGGGCTCGGCATCGTGCTGGTGACCCTTGACTGGAAGCTCGGGCTGGTGATGACAGCGCCGGTTCCGCTGTTCTGCTGGGCCATCTTCCTGCACGGGGAGCGCATCCAGCGCCTCTTCATGCGCGCCTGGCGCAAGTGGTCCGGAGTGACCGACATCCTCTCGGACACCATCCCCGGCATGCGCGTCGTGAAGACCTTCAACCAGGAGGAGCGCGAGACGCGGCGCTTCGACAGGCGCAATGCCAGCGTGACGGAGGAGTACAACCGCATCCACCGCATGTGGACGAGCTTCTGGCCGGGGCTGATGCTCGCGGTGCACGGGACGACGGTGGCGGTGTGGGCGTTCGCGCTGCCGCGGCTGCTCGAGGGGCCTGGCGCGGAGCCCGATCTGTCCGCGGGTACCTTCGTCTCGTTCCTGCTCTACACGACCATGTTCATCGGACCGGTGGAGATCATCGGCCAGATGGCGCGCACCATGAACCGGGCGACGAGTTCGGCGCACCGGGTCTTCGAGGTGCTCGACACCGAACCGGAGATCGTTGAGAAGGCGCGTCCGGTGCGCCTGGAGCCTCTTGCGGGCCGGGTGTCCTTCGATTCGGTGACGTTCGGATACGATGGCGTGCGGCAGGTTCTGCGCGGGGTGAGCTTCGACGTGAGGCCCGGCGAGATGGTCGGGCTGGTGGGGCCGTCCGGGGGCGGGAAGACCACGGTCGTCAACCTGATCGCGCGCTTCTACGACACCACCGGCGGGACCATCCGCATCGACGGCGTCGACATCAGAGCGCTCGAGATCGGGCACTACCGCCGCCAGATGGGCATGGTGCTCCAGGACCCGTACCTGTTCCACGGCACCATCGTCGAAAACATCCGCTACGGACATCCGGAGGCGGATCTGGAACGGGTGATCGAAGCGGGCAAGGCCGCCAACGCGCACGACTTCATCTGCCGCCTGCCGCACGGCTACGACACCGTCGTGGGGGAACGGGGACAGACCCTCTCAGGCGGCGAGAGACAGCGGGTGTCCATCGCGCGGGCGATCCTGCACGACCCGCGCATCCTCATTCTGGACGAGGCCACCAGCGCGGTGGACACGGAGACGGAGCGAAAGATTCAGGAGGCGCTGGACCGGCTGGTGGCCGGGCGCACGGTGTTCGCGATCGCGCACCGCCTGTCCACGCTGCACCGGGCATCGCGTCTCTTCGTGATGAAGGACGGCAGACTGGCGGAAGCCGGAACGCACGAGGAGCTGCTGGCGACTCGGGACGGCATCTATCGCCGCCTGCACGAAATGCAACTGGAGCTGCAGCGTCCGCGGCCCGTGGCGGAGCGCACGGGATGAGGGGTGAAAGGCCGGCATGGCCGAGGGAGCAAGGGAGGACGTAATGACGACGGTGAAGAAGGGCACGGTGGTGGGGAACGCCGATCAGGTGGTGGAACTGGAGCGGCGCGTCGACGGGCAGCTATGGGCGCGCACCGGAAACCGCGCGGCTCGCGTGACCGTGCACCGGTGTTTTCCCTGGTCGGAGCCGGGGCGGTTCGTCTCGCTGCGCGATGCCGAGGAGGACGAGGTCGCTCTTGTGCGCGACCCCGACGAACTCGACGAGAGGTCGCGCGCAGCTCTTGAAGACGCGCTCGCGGCAGCCGGCTTCGTGCTGGAGGTGACGCGCATTCACGCCGTGGAGGACGAAGTGGAGATCCGTTACTGGCGGGTCGAGACGCGCCAGGGTCCGCGCTCCTTTCAGACCAGGCGCGATGACTGGCCCCGGCGACTCTCGGATTCGAGCTTCCTGATCCGGGACGTCTCGGGCGACCTGTATCATGTGCGCGACACCCGCGCGCTCGACCGCGAGAGCCGTGAATGGCTTTGGGCGTACGTGGAGTAGGGATGACGGGGCGCGGGCAGCCTGCCTACTCAGGGACGAGGCGGGAGAAGGGCGGTAGATTGCTGTTGCGACGATCCCGGCTGCCACCGATTCTTGTTGCGCGTCCGCGTTGCAATGCCCCGAAGTCGCGTTGCCATCTACCTCTATTGGGGGATCAGTGACAGCGAAACAACGCATCTACGAGGAACACGGGATATCGTCCGAGCGTGAGGAATACTGGACATCTCTTCCAGAGTCGCGACGCCAGTTTTTCCGAGACAAGGTGCTGCTGCACTACCGGAGTGAAGGAAAGTGGTGGCTCGAAGCCATGGCCATCAACGGCGCGTGGATGCAGAGTCCGATAAGCCGGGCCCGGGAGGCTGCTCGGCGCGAGGCTTATGAATCGGAGTTGGTCCGTTGCGTGAGGACCGGCGCAATGGTCGCGCGACGCGACGCCGTAACCATCGGGAAAACAAACGTATCGCTGGCGGCACTGAATTCAGCCGAACGACAGCTATTGGGGTTGTCGGAATAGAACCGTGCGTCTGTTACGACACCGCTTAGGCGTTAGCCGGGGGAGAAACGTAACTCGTTCGACGACATCCTCGCGGCTTGCGCGGGAAGCGACCCAGTGCAACTCACGGGCGGGGGAGCCGCTTCCCAGCCGGGTGCCCTTCATCCTTGGTGGACCGGTTGCTGGAAGCGGGGTTCACCATGCTGGTGGCAACCTCCAGAGCGATCGATGTCGGGGCGCTCGATCCACGCGCGCACAAGATCATGGACCTCAGTGCCCGGGATCCGGCTCGGTTGCGCGCAACCTGTGGGCGAAGCTCGACTACCTGACCACCCGGGACGAAGTGAAGTTCGCGGTCGGGGATCGCGCCGACTACGAGTGGGCCCGGGAGGTCATCGTCGCGTGGGGCGTTGCAGACCGCATCCAAGACGGATCGCTGAATGCACAAGCAGATCTGGGCGCGGTTCTATACCTCGAAGATGCCGATCACCGTGGTCCAGATCCTGGGCGCCGATCACACCGCGGCCGCGGCATGGAGGCACGGACGCCCTAACAAGGTGGTCAAGGGCCGGGATCTCACGGAAGCGCACCCGCAAACCCTCGGCCAGCAAGGAGGTGAAGAAAGCAGCGTAGCACCTGACCTCGGTGAGGCCGGGTGTCAGGTGACTACCGTACTTGTACATCCCTCCATATGAACAACGGTGGGGTCTCGTCTCCTTCCTCGGGGAGCGAAACTTGAGATATGAACGAAGCGAATCGCTGGATGAGACCCTCCCGCACTACGTCGGGCAGAGCGGCTATCCGTAAGACCAGTTCAGATTGCACTCCCTTGTACAGGTGATCCGCAGGCAGGGTCAAGATACGTGTGAAGTCCAAGGTAAGCGAAGGTACGTCCTCTCCCTCGGATACGGAGGCTCTCGGCAGATGATGATACCTCGCTTTCTGGTTGCTGGTGACATCGCGCCAGATTCTGCTGGGCATTCTGCCGCGCACCTGCCTGATCTCATCCTCCACAAACGCTTCACACAACAAAACCTGAGGGGCCTTCAAGGCCACCTCCCCTGGTGGCCTGCCGAGTCTCTCGCGCTCACGATGATCCTGGAAGAGGTCGCAGTATCTCGTCATTACAACGGTGAAGGGTCGATGGATGGGTTCGAATGCGAACTTATCCCCATCTGGAGCGGAGGCGGATCGGAGCGCTTGGTAGTCCCAAACGTTCTTCAAGATCTCCCCTTGCTTGAGAGGCTCTCCCAGCTCGGGCGAAGGGTCGTAGAGGAGCAGCAATGGAACGCCAGCGCAGTGGGATCGACGCCTAGATCCCGCTCATTCCTCCAGAACGAGCCCAGCGCGCTTGGAGGGCTCCACAAGCGTCGCGAGCCCCCCCTCCGCGACACGACGATTGGACGGCGGCAATCTAAGATTCTCAGCGTGAAACTCGTAAACCTCGTGGAGGCTTTCAACTGCCTCCCTGAGACCCGAAGAAGGCATAGCAGCAATCAGCACCAACCCTAGTATCTGGAGCATTGCCGACCCACCCCGGATGTCGGACTCGAAAAAGAGGGACGTATCGCCACTTGTGATGTGGGCCTCCATCCTACCTCTTGCCAAGCTACGCGTCCTCCAAGGGTCCTCAGTCAAGAGGTCTAGGTCGGAGAGCACCAGTGAGGGTCGGCTGTATGACCCAGCGGAAGAAATCTCCTGAGACCCGATGGAATGACTCCAGCGTTGGAGTGACGTCATTGGTATTCACCTTACCTGAAATGAAACAGTCGATGTCGATGACATACCCATCTAAAGCGGTGTCCGACCGTGTTTCCAATCCGTGACGTATGGCCATCAGGGACCCACGCGGCTCATCGAGCCTTATGGCCAGTTGCGTGCGCGTCTCGGTGATCCGGCTGCGGACGCCCTCGTCATGCAGGAATCCAAGCAGTACCTCCCGTAGGAGATTGGCCCAAGGAACTTCGCTAAGTCCGAGTTCCTCCCGATCAATGAAATCACGGAAACGAAGTCCAACCCGGGAGTAGAAGGCTGGCCTGTACACGGCCTCAAACGCACTCTTGGTTGCGTTCACTTCACCGATGAATTGTTCCCATCGCTTGTAGGCGGAATCCGTAAAGGCCAGAAAATCCTTGGTCAAGGCAATCGCCTGCCCCTCGTTCTCGCTCCTGAATTCATGTTTTCCTTCGCCACCAAGATCCACGCCGAGCCTTGAGACCACATCGCGGAATTGTTCCGGAAGATCGAACCCCGACGGCGTATGCTCGTAGAAGGGGTACTTCTCACGAACCAAGTCTTGGAACTCGGCGGGCTGCTGCGACGCGATCTTCAGGATTGACGGATACCGGAGTTGACAAATGACCTGTTCGAGTGGGTTCCTCTCGTAGACAACGCGGTCGGAAGCCGGAAATGGCATTAGACGGCAATCCTAGGATTTGGCGGTATACGCAGATGGGGGGTCAGTCGACAAGGCTTGCATCCCTCCTACGCTCTGCGCAACCCCCAAGATCCTTACCGATCCTTCTGACGTTGCGCCGTGGGCTTCAGGGACGAGCCTGGCAGCCAGTATCCCGGGTGGATTAGCCAAGGCACTGGTTGGCAGCACCACGAACCGCTGCCGCTCGATCTCCGGAAGCGCGATCACCGATACACCCGCCGCGATTCGCCGCAGGCTCGGACTGGCGTCCTTGGTATCCATGAAGACCCTAACTCCGGTCGCCTCTGAGCAAGTCGAACTGGGGCGTTGACCCCTTCACGCCACGCTTCGTGGCTTCAACCCCATCCCCGCGGTCCGCCGAAGTGGCCGTGGATCCCTCGTCCGCCGACTCGATCCTGTTGGTCACCGCACCTTCGGCCGGGTTGGCGGCCGTGCCCGTTCCGGCCGGGGAGCCAGCTGCTCCACCACCCCCACCCGGCGAAGCGCCCCCCTGAGTGCGGGTCACCCGGACCACCCGGTCGCCGACCTCCACCTGCGCGAGCCGGCTGCCCCGCGCGCCCTTCCCGGTGACCGGCACGTCCCCCGCCGCCACCTGGGTGATCCGGCCGGCCGCCGTGACCAGCATGACCGCGTCCTGGTCGAGGACCTCGATCGCACCGATCAGCCGCCCATCCCCGCCGCCGGGCGGAGTCATCAGGACGCCCAGGCCGCCGCGCTTCTGCAGCGGGTAGTCGTTCACGTCGGTCCGCCGGCCCCACCCCTGGTCGGACACCGCCAGCACGGTGCCCGCGCGGCGGATCAGGAGCGCGGACACGACCAGGTCGTCGCCGCGCAACCCGATGCCCTTCACTCCGAAGGCGGCCCTCCCCATCACCGGTACCTGCCCTTCGGCGAAGCGGATCGCGCGGCCGTGTCGGGTCGCCAGCATGATGTCGGCGCCGCCCTCGGAGAGCATCACCGCGACGATGCGGTCGCCTAGCCGCACCCGGGAGGCGGCCAGCCCCGCCGGCCGCGGGTTCGAAAACTCCGACAGGCGCGTCCGCTTCACGGTGCCGCGCCCGGTCACGAACACCACCTGCCCCTCCGCGGTCAGGCTGTCGACCTGCAGCAGGGCGGTAAACGGATCCGCGCGGCTGCCCTTCGTGAGGCTGTAAAGCGATTGCCCGCGCGACGCCAGCCCGCTCTCGGGCACGCCGGTCACGCTCAGGAAGTGGACGTGCCCGCCTTCCGTGAACGCCAGGATCCACCCCTGGGTGCGCGCCACGAAGAGGCGCTCCAGGTAGTCGTCCGGGTAGCGCTCCATCCCCGCGAGCAGCTTGCCGCTCGCCAGCCGGCGGCGGTACAGATGCACGGGCATGCGCTTGACGAACCCCTGGTGGCTGACGGTGACCACCACGTCCTCGTCCGCCACCGCGGCCTTCACGCTCGCCTTCGAGGCGGTTTCCCTGTCCAGAATGGTCGTGCGGCGCGCGTCACCGAACTCCCGCACTCCCTCCTCCAGCTCTTCCAGCATCAGCTGCAACTGACGGTACTCGCTCGACAGGATGCGGCGGAGTTGGCGGATGGTCTTCCGCAGCCCGACGAGCTCGTCCTCGAGCTTCTGCCGCTCGAGGGAAGTCAGGCGTGCCAGCTGCATGTCCAGGATGGCGCCGGCCTGGCGCTCGGATAGATCCAGCTCGTCCTGCAGGCGCCCGGCCGCCTGCGCGCGGTCGTCCGAGGAGCGGATGATCGCGATCACCTCATCGATGAAATCGAGGGCGCGCAGCATGCCTTCGATGACATGCGCGCGGTCCTCCGCCTTCTCCAGCTCATGCCGCGACCGTCGTTGAATGACCTCGAGACGATGATCGCGAAATCGCTCCAGCATCTCCTTCAGCGCGAACTCGCGCGGCTCGCCCTTGTCGAGAGCCAGCAGAATGGCGCCGAAGGTGGACTGCAGGCTGGTGCGCCGGAGCAGGCGCTTGAGCACCTTGCCGGAATCGGCGCCGCGCTTCAGCTCGATGACCAGGCGGACGCCGTCGCGGTCGGACTCGTCGCGCAGGTTGGACACCTCGGGCAGCGCCCCCTTGCGCGACAGCCCGGCGATCTGGGCGATGATCTTGGACTTGGAGGTGGCGTAGGGCAGCTCGGTGATGACCAGCTGCTCCCTCCCGCCGCGGATCTTTTCCCGCACCACCCGGGCCCGCATGACGATGCGGCCCCGTCCGGTGCGGTACATCTGCCGGATGCCCTTCCGTCCGACGATGAAGCCGCCGGTCGGGAAGTCCGGTCCCGGAATGACCTCCATCAGCTCGTCCAGCGTCGGCTCGTCGTCGTCCGCCAGCTTGCGGATCGCCGCAACCAGCTCGCCGAGGTTGTGCGGCGGCACGTTGGTGCTCATCCCCACGGCGATCCCGGCGCTGCCGTTCATCAGCAGGTTGGGCAGCCGCGAGGGCACCACGACCGGCTCCTGCAGGCGGCCGTCGAAGTTGGGCGTCCAGTCGACGGTATCCCGGGCGATGTCGGTCAGCAGGTCCGCGGCCACCCGCGACAGGCGCGCCTCGGTGTAGCGGTACGCCGCCGCCGGATCTCCGTCGATGGAACCGAAATTGCCCTGGCCATCCACCAGCGGATAGCGCAGGGAGAAGTCCTGCACCATGCGCACCAGGGCGTCGTAGACCGCGCTGTCCCCGTGGGGGTGGTACTTGCCCAGCACGTCCCCGACCACGGTAGCGCTCTTCTTGTAGCTCCGGTCCGGGGCCAGCCCAAGCTCGTGCATGGCGAAGAGGATGCGCCGATGCACCGGTTTGAGCCCGTCGCGCACATCCGGCAGCGCGCGCTGGACGATGACGCTCATCGAGTAGTCGAGGAACGACTCCCGCATCTCCTCCTCGATGGGACGCGGAAGAATGCGCTCCCTCGACCGGGATATCTGCATCATGGCTGCTCCTCGGCCGGGAACTGCAAACGTGGGGCTCTCAGGCCTCGGCGGCCTCCGCGAACGTGGACGACACCACCTTGAGCGGCAGCGACACCTGGTGCTCGCCGTCCAGGTCCACGTCGAAAGCGTAGCGGCCCGGGGTTCTGAAGACGATCCCGTCCATGTTCAGGATGTGGGGGATCTTCAGCTGTCCGCCATCACTCGCCGCGCCGGGCCCGAACTTGACCTTGCCGTCCAGGCGCAGGAGGTCCTCCCCCGATGGCCCGCGCAGGCGAATCCTGATGGTGTGTTGCCCGGCGTGCTCCAGTCCCGCCGAGAAGCGCAGCACGAGGGAGATCAGGCCGTGTTTGGCCGGAAAGCGCGTGGAAGTGATCGAATCGAAGATGCCCAGGATGTTCAGCTTGCCGGCGCTGTCCACCGTGGCGGCATCCGCCAGCAACGCGAGGTCTACGCGCACGCGTCGGTCCCTCCGTCTCCATGGGTGAGCAGCTTCTCGCCGAGAACGAGCCCGGCGACCAGGTCGATCATGATGTGCGCGGCCATCGCGGGCCAGATGCTCCTGGTCAGAATGAACGACGCGGCGAAGGCGAACCCGGCCACACCGGTCGTCACGATGCCACGCACACCCTGATAGGAATGTAACAACCCGAACGCCACCGAGGTGACCGCCGCCGCCATCCACGGGCCCACCGACATCATCCCCAGCGTCGACATGGCGTACCCCCGGTAGGCGATCTCCTCCCCGGTCCCGGCAACGAAGGAAAGACCCGCGAAGCACGCCCTCTCGCGCCGGGTGCGGGGAAACAGGCGGGCCAGGAAGGGGGAATCGCGCAGCCCGGCGGCGCGGGCGATCCACGTGAACAGCATCATGATGCCGAGAACAGCCGCGGCGACCGCGACCGACCACGCCACGAACATGAGGGGGTCGATCGGCGCCAGTCCCAGCGAGGCCGGTCCCGCCGCCATCACTCCGACGATCGCGCTGGCGGCGCCCAGGACGAAGATGAAGATCCCCGAACTCACGTAGACGGGAATGCGCGCCAGCTCCTGGTTCTTCCTCGCCAGCGCCAGCTGCGCGACGCCGTTGACGGGAGCGAGGATCAGCAGCACGCCCAGCAGGATCTGGTCTACGAGGTGCACGCCGCCGCCTTCGTGCGCCGCCGTCCGATCTCCTCCACGCGCCGGAGGGTGGCGCGCACGTCCTCCCAGGTGCTCCGATAGTTGAGGATGCACAGGCGCAGCGCGTAGTCGCCCTGGAGCCGGGTCGAGGAAACCATGGCGAAGCCGCTCTCCACGATCTCCTGCTGGATCTCGCGGTTGAGCGAATCCAGCGCCGACGGATCGCTGCCCGAAGGTCGAAAGCGGTAGCAGACGACGCCCAGACTGGCCGGGCTGAGCAGCTCCAGGCGCGCGCTTCGCCGGATGTAGGCCTCGGCCCTGCGCGCCAGCTCGAGCGCCCGCCCGATGACGACGCGGAACTCCTCCACGCCCAGCATCTGGACCGACATCCATACCCGCAGGGCCCGGAAGGAGCGGCTCAGCTGGAGCCCGCGGTCGGCGAAGTTGACGTGCTCCAGGCTCATGTCCGTGTCCTGCAGGTACTCGGGCATGATCCGGAAGGCGTCGCGCAGCACCGCGGGGTCGCGCACCATGAGGCATCCCGTCTCATAGGGCTGGAAGAGCCACTTGTGCGGGTCCAGAACCACGCTGTCGGCACGTTCGATGCCCTTCAGGCTCCGGCGCGCGCCCTCGTCCAGGACGGCGAAGCCGCCGTAGGCCGCGTCGATGTGGAACCAGAGCCCCTCGCGCTCGCACAGGTCGGCGACGGCGTCCAGCGGATCGATGGCGCCCGTGTTGGTGGCCCCGGCGTTGGCGGACACCATGAAGGGCGTCTTTCCATCCCTGCGGTCGCGGCGAACCATTTGGGCCAGCGCCTCGACATCGAGCCGATAGCGGTCGTCGGTGGGCACGTGGCGCAGGTTGTTCGCGCGAAAGCCGCAGATGCGCGCGGCCCTGTGCACGGACGCATGGCACTGGTCGCTCTCGTAAAGCACCAGCCGCTCGCCGTTGCCCGCGGCGTGGCGCGCGGCCACCATGGCGTTCAGGGTCGCGGCCGAGCCTCCGCTGGTGAAGAGGCCTCCCGCGGTTTCGGGCATGCCCAGCCATTCGCGAAACCAGTCGAGCACGACCAGCTCCACCTGGCTGGGGCCCGCCGATTCCAGCCACGTGCCCTGGAAGATGTTGAAGCCGCCCGTGAGCATGTGGGCCAGGAAGCTCGGCCAGGTGGGCGAGGAGGGGATGAAGGCGAAGAAACGCGGGTGATCGATGCGCCCCGCGTAGGGAAGGACATCGTGCAGAACGCGGTCGATCACGTCGTTCGGATCGCGGCCGGTCTCGGGGGCCGACTCGCGGAGGCGGGCTTCCGTGAACGTCCGGTCGGCGGTGCCCCAGGCGCGGTCTTCGCGGAGGCCGGTCCAGCGGTCCACCACCCGGTCCACCATCTCGTGCCCGAGGCGGCGCATCAGGTCGGCATCCAGCTGCAGCGCTTCCGCTCCAGCGCGCGTGTGTTCGGGTCTTGGCCCGGTCACCTCTCCTCCTTCCGGCATTGACGGGCAGATACCGGGTTTCCAGTTTGTTCCTCCAGCGCGCCGGGCCCCTTCGGGCTGCGGCGGCATACTCTAACACCTCGGTCCCGACAGGTGTAACATGACCGCGCGCGGCGTACGGCAAACCCCGGTCTTTCGAGTGATCGACGCTCTGGACGCGCCCCATGGCGGCCGCATTCTGCGGCTCCAGCTTCAGGACGGCCCGCCGCCGCGGGTGCGTGACCTCAAGGGCTCCCGGCTCACCGCCACGGCTCCCGACGGCTCCCGGCGCAGCGTCACGGTGAAGGGGTTCGCGGCGTTCGGAGGGAGGGTCAGCGACCGGCGCCTCGCCGATACCGGCCGCATCGACGTCCACGTCCGGGAAGACGCCTCCGATGTCCAGCCGGTGTCGATCAAGTGGCTGCTCACACCGTCGTGAAGACGGTTCCGAGACCCTCGCCCTCCCCACCCGGCGCCGTCTACCTCCCCTCCACATCGAGCAGCGTCGAGTCCTTCTTGAGCCTCCAGAGCACGACATACAACACAGTACCGGCCCCGAAGTAGATCGCCCAGAAGGGCGCCAGATCGAGGCCACGCCCCGCGCCCAGCGTCTCCGCGACTTCCAGCGCGGTCGTCGCCGCCACCCAGGCGTACAGCGCGGCGTGGTCCCGCCCGAGCGCGAACAGCAGCGAGAACGGCAGTCGGTCGGGTCGCCAGAGCCGCGGAGCCGGCAGCAGCGCGGGCGTGCGCGCCGCCCAGCGGGTGAAGACGGAGCCGAAGCGCTCGTGCAGGAAGCGCTCCTCGGCCAGCATGATGCGCTCGTTATAGATCCAGAACACGAGAATGGTGACCGCCACGGCGGCGAGGCTGCCCGTGGTCGCGGCCACGCCGGCCCAGATCATGAGATTCCCCAGGTAGAGGGGATGGCGCACCACCGAGTACATCCCCTCTGTGCTCAGCGAGGCGGCCTCCAGCCTGCGGGTCCCGCGGCCCGAGGTGCCCGCCGGCGCGTGTCCCACGGTCCAGGCCCGCACCACCAGACCCGCGACGGCCACCAGCATTCCCGCCAGCTCCCAGCTGTCCAGCCGGCCGGCGGCGTTCGAGGGGAAGGCGAAGCTGAGCGCGGCCAGGAAGGCAAGAACCAGGAGCGGCAGGTAGCTGCGCCGGCGGAAGAGCCAGTTCCCCGCCCGGGTCCACTCCTCGACCAGCCCCGCATCGGGAGAGTCCCGACGCCGCGCTCTCGCCTCCGGTGCCGGCGAGTCGCGGCCCGGCATCAGCGCAGGCCGGGCGGGTTGGTCTCGAAGGCACTCCGGAACCAGGTGCGGTACTCCTCCTGCGCCCCGGCGCTCTCGTCCAGCCAGGCGTCCCGCTCCATGGCGAACTCCTCCGCGCGCGCGGTCAGCAGATACGCGTCGAGATAGCCGTTCTCGCTGGAGAAGAGCAGTTCATCCAGGGGCAGATAGGGAGGCCAGCCGTACAGCGATCGGCCGTAGAACCAGACGTCCGCGGTACGGGCCACGATCGCCCGCTCGAGCTCGTATCCCTCCATGCCTACCGCGTCGGGAAGCCACTCCTCCAGCCGGTCCATCCGGTGCATGAGGTGCAGGTGCGCGTATACCAGATACACGGCCCGCGATTCGGCGATGGTGCCGTCCAGGCTCAGGCGCGCCGTGTCGCCCTCGATGACGAAATCCTCCCAGGGCATCACCGGCGCTTCGCTGAAGCCGGTGACGATGAGAAACGTGGGATCCTCCTCGATATTCTGCAGCTCCGGGCGAACCCAGATGTCGATGGAGTCCATGCGCGCCTGGTCGGGCGGGATGCGCGCTCCCGAGAAGATGATCAGGCCGCGGGACGGGGGAAGGGCCGACGAGGCCGAGCAGGCGGCAAGGACCATGGCCAGCGCCGCCGCCGCGAGGGCGCCGCGATGCGATGTGGAAAACTTCTCCATGGAGTCTCGTCTGAATCGGAGGTGTAGTTGTCTCACGGATGTCGTGGATGCGTACCCGTGAGCCGCCTGTATGCTTCAGGGAACGGACGGAGAACCTGAGCCCGCCCACTTGATGTGTTCGAACGCGGTGCGGCAGCGGTCGCACCAGTAGGTTGCCACCGAAAGCTGGCTGCCGAACGGGTTGACCAGCCGGGTCTCGATGCGGTCGCAGAACGGGCACCGGGGGGACGCGGGAAGGCCGCCGGTGGAACCGGTCGCCACCTCGTCGGCGCTCATTCGACGAACAGCGCCCGGTTGCGGTCGCCGCGTGCGCGCTCGACGGCGTCTCCCGCAGGTTCACCGGCCGGCCGGCGGCGGCTGGAGATCCAGTCGGCGGGGAGCGGAGGATCGGTGGCGGGGGCCGTGCCCAGCCCCGACAGGGGCTCCGCCAGCCTCCGGGCCAGCCTGGTGCGCGCGGCCCGCGCCGGGGCCGTCAGTCCGGCTCCCGCGAGCAACCCGGCCTCCTCGTCGTCGGGCAGCAGGCACGTGATCGCGTCGGCCAGCATCGGCTCGACAGCGGCAGCCAGGCGTTCCCGTCCCTCGTCGGTGCCGGCGCTGATGCGGCGTATCCATGCGTGTCCGAAATCGCGGTGGAAGGCTTCCTCCGCGAGCATCTTCGGGATGCGCCGGCGGGCCGCGTCGTAGGCTCCGGACGCAAATCCTTCCAGCGCCAGGGAAAGAGTCCCGTCCACCACCACGATGCCGGCGACGACCGCGGCCCAGTCGGCGAACGGTTCGTCCAGGCAGGCGGCCGAACAGTACGCGCCGGGCGGGCGCGAATGCTCGATCTCGACGGGGTCGACGCCGAAGTCCTTGAGCATGGCGTAGAGCAGGCGTGCATGGCCCCACTCGTCCTGCGACATGGACGCGGTCGCGATGCCGCTCTCGATCGACGGGGCCCCCAGCAGCCAGTCGCTGTAGCGGATGCCGAGCATGCGCTTGGTGTCGGCGAGCGACAGGATGAGCCTCTGGAGTGCTTCCCGCACCTCGGGGGAGAACGTCCCGGCGCTCACCGGCCCGCTCCGGGGCGACGGCCGAGCCGGCCGGTCGCGCGCGCCGCGTAGGGGCCGTCGATCCGGTTCACCGGGATGATGTGGGAGCGCCGCACGACGCACATCTCGAACCAGTTTTCCTCGTCGTAGGTCTTCCAGGCGTAGACGCGCGCGAGGGCGTCGTCGATGGCGTCCACATAGCCTATGTGGCGGAGCGGCTCGCTCCTCCGCTTGCGCGCGAAGACATCGTAGACGGCTTCCTCCATCGTGCTCTCCGCGGGCGCCCTCAGGCGCTCACCCCAGCGCCCCGGAGCGCGCGCCGTCCGGCCGGGGTGATGCGCGCGCTCGTCCAGGGCGGATCCCATACCTGTTCGATCTCCACGCCGGCGATCCACGGCTCGGCGAGCAGCCGGTCGCGCACGTCCTCCTCGATGAAGTCCATGCACGGACACGCCGTCGCGGTGAAGGTCAGGCGGACGTGCACGCGATCGCCGTCCACCCGCACTCCGTAGACCAGCCCCAGGTCGGCCACGCTCACGGGAAGCTCCGGGTCGAGCACTTCGCCGAGCGCGCGCCACACCGCCGCCGCCGGATCGGCGGGGCGGCCCCCCCCCGGCGCCCCCCACAACACCCGCCCCCCCCCCCCCCGCCGAGCGCGCCCCACCCCGCCGCCGCCGGCGGGGCGGGTCGCCCCGCCGGGGGCTCCGACCACAGGTCGCGCCCGCCGCTCATGTGCGAGGTCACGTGAAGGGGCAGTCCCGTGACGGACACGGGCGACGACCCCGTCCCACGAGCGGACGGCGGCGAGCCCGGGCCCACGGCGGGCAGGGTCAATTCAGCCACGAACTCACCTGGCCGCGCGACCGCCGGATCGATTCCACGTAGATCTCGTTCATCGGGCCGCGCCCCTTCCAGCGCTCGAAGACCTGGCCCCACGTGATCTCCCCCTCCTCGAAGAGCCAGCGCTTTTCGCTCACCTCGTACTGGCACGGGAAGGGGTAGTCGAGGACGTAGGACTGCGTCGTTTCATCGAAGTGCGCCGGCACGTCCAGACCCAGCCGCTCGCAGAGGGGCACCGTGGACGACATCCACAGCTGGCGCAGCTGGTCGTTGGTGAGACCCTTGAGCTTGTACTCGAGCTGGCCGCTGTGGCGCTTGCGGTCGTCGGGAAGGCCGAACCACTCCACGGTCATCGGGAACATCCAGTCGACCGACCGCTGCAGGATCTCCTTCGCCGCGCCCCCGGCCCGCGCCAGACGCCGCATCCAGACCTCCCCGTGACGCAGGTGGAAGGTCTCCTCCATGTCGACCTTCACCAGGGCGCGCTTGAGCGGCCCGTAGGAGGTGTTGCGGTGCACGTCGGACAGCAGACAGATGCCGGCGCGGTCGAAGAAGCCATTGGCAACCACCAGGTCCGCCCAGTTGTCGAGGGGCTGGTCGAAGCCGTAGGGGTGCTTGAACTCGTGGGGCTCGCGCTCGTAGACCAGCTTCTGCTTCGAGATCCCCATGTCCTCGAGCAGCCGGTAGGCGATATTGGCGTGCGCCAGCTCGTCCTGGATGATGGCGTGCGCGCTCACCTGCGTGTTGGCGGAGGGAGCGTGGCGCGCGGCCATCCAGTAGGAGGGCGCGCTCATCAGTTCGGTGTCGGCCTGGACGGTGAGCTGGACGGCGAGCGACCTGCGATAGCCCTCGGTCATCTCCTCGGGCGACTCGACGATATAGCCGTTCTGTACCTTGGCCTTGATCTCTTCTTCAGTGAAGGGCACGGCTGCCCGTCCTTTCCGAGGTTATGGGCGAAAGCGACTCATCCACGACCCTCCCCGCGCGGAACCTCGCCTCCGCCGGCGGCCTTCGTCAGAGTCCCAGCGAGGAGCGGATGAGGGGGCTGATTCGCTCCGGGGTCCAGGGAGGATCGAAGGTCAGCTGCACCTCGGCGTTCTCGACGCCCTCCACGGACGCAACCGCAGCGCGCGCATCCTCCACGATCTGGGGCGCCGCGGGGCACATCGGCGTGGTGAGCGAGATGCGCACCTGGACGTTCGCGTCCTCGATCTCGATGTCGTACACGAGCCCCAGCACCACCAGGTCCAGGTGCAGCTCGGGGTCCTTGACCGTGCGCAACGCTTTTCGAACCATCTTCTCGCTGATTTTCATGTGCTGAAACTTGCTTGGCCCGAGAGGGCCTGTCCATACTTCGGCAACTTCCGGGCCGACACCGGGTGGCGTTCAGGGACGGGACAACTTGATGCCTGCGTCGGCCATGGCCGAGGGCGCGGACGCGCCTGGCGGTCCGTCGTGAACCCTTTGCCGGATTACCGAAGATGAAACGTCGCGACTTCGTCAGGACCGCCGCCGCCGCGAGCGTGGCCGGCGCCGTGCCGCGCCCCCTGGACGGCGCGCCGGTGGTGTACACCCCGCAGTCGGTCTCCCCCGTGGTGATTTCCGACACCAGCGGCATCCGCTTCACCAACGGCGGCCCGGAGAGCGCGGTGGAGCGGGCGTTCCGGGGAATCGTGGAGGGGGAGGACGTGCTGGACGCGCTGATGGCGGGGGTGAACATCCCCGAGCTCGACCCCACCGAGACCGGGATCGGCTACGGCGGCCTGCCCAACGCGGACGGCGTGGTGCAGCTGGACGCGTGCTGCATGCACGGGCCGAAGAAGCAGGCCGGGGGCGTGGCGGGGCTCGAGGGGGTGCGCACGCCGTCGCTGGTGGCCAGGGCGGTCATGGAGTACACCGACCACCACCTGCTGGTGGGCGCTGGCGCGCAGGAATTCGCCCGCATGATGGGGTTCGAGATCGAGGACGACCTGAACACCGACCGCTCGCGCGAGCTGTGGCTGGAATGGAAGCGGCGCGTGGATCCCGGCCACTTCCCCGATCCGCGCAGGGGGCGTCCGGGCGGGACGGGAGACGGGGCGGGGCTCGACACCGGCGCAATGAACGCGCGCCACTACGCCGGCTACCAGGCCGGGCTGGACATGATGCGCGAGGGCCTCATCGACGAGAACAGCTTCTGGGGCACCATCAACTGCGACGGCATCGGCCCGGGAGGCGACATCTGCGGGGTGACCACCACCAGCGGGCTGTCCTGGAAGATTCCCGGGCGCGCGGGGGACTCCCCCATCCTGGGCGCCGGGCTCTACGTGGACGGCGACATCGGCGCCGCGGGCTCCACCGGCCGGGGCGAAGCCAACCTCTTCAACCTCTGCTCCTTCCTCATCGTCGAAAAGATGCGGGACGGGATGCATCCTCTGGACGCGGGGATGGCAGCGCTCGAGCGCATTCGCGCGAACACCATCGAAGAGCGCCTCCTCAACTCGCGCGGCGAACCCAACTTCAACGTGCGCTTCTTCGCGCTCAACAAGCGGGGAGAGTACGCGGGCGTGTCGATGTATGCGTCCGGCCAGGTTACCTACGCCGTATGTGACGAGAACGGCGCGCGGGAGATGCCGCTGGAGGGGCTGCTGGAGGGCTCGCCCACGGACTGAGGCGTCGGGGCCGGCTGCGGCATGAGCACCCGACATTTGTGTTCCGGCGAAGCTGAGGTGACGGACATGACGGCATCATCGAACCCCGGCTCCGGCTCCGAGGCAAGGGGCCCCGACGTCTGGTACGGATCCGGGATGAGCGGGTCCCGCAGCTGGATTCGCCACCTCACGGAAGGGGAAATCCGCGAAATCCACCTCGCGGTGGGCAGAGTCGAGCGGAAGGACCTCGCCATCGCCGACATCACGCGGGCGGACTTCCCCCTGCCCGTGCTGGCGCCGGAACTTGCGCGCATTCGCGAGGAGCTGCTGCGCGGCCGCGGGTTCGTGCTGATTCGGGGCCTGCCGGTCAACGGCCGGTCGAAGCAACAGATCGCGATCGCCTTCTGGGGGATCGGCACGCACCTCGGCGAAGCCATCTCGCAGAACGCCAAGGGGCACCTGCTCGGTCACGTGAAGGACATCGGCCACGACCCCGACAACCCCGAGCACCGGCTGTACGCGACCCGGGCCCGCCATCGCTTCCACACCGACTCCTGCGATCTCGTCGGGCTCTTCTGCGTGCGGCCCGCGAAAGAGGGCGGGCTGAGCAGCATCTCCAGCTCCGCCACCATCTACAGCGAGATGCGGCGGCAGCGGCCCGACCTGGCCGAGCTGCTCTCGCGGCCCATCCACATCGACCGGAAGGGCGAGATCCCCGAGGGAAAGCTCCCCTACTACCGGATGCCGGTCTTCAACCACTACGCGGGGTGTATTACGACGTATTACGCCCGCGACTTCTTCGACGGCGCCCAGCGTCACGAGGGGGTGCCGCCGGTGTCGCGCGCACAGACCGAGGCCATGGACCTCTTCGAGGACCTGGCGGCCCGCCCGGACATCCGCCTCGACATGGAACTCCGGCCCGGCGACATGCAGTTCGTGCACAATCACCAGATCGTGCACTCGCGCACCGGATACGAGGACCATCCCGAGCCGGAGCGCAAGCGGCACCTGCTGCGCCTGTGGCTGTCCGCAAGCGACGGACGCGAGTTGCCGCCCGCCTACGCGGAGCGCTACGGGAACATCGCCCTTGGCACAAAGCGCGGCGGGATCATGGTGCCCGGAACCAAGCCCTACGCGCCGCTGGAGGCAGAGGGCTGAGGGGCGGTGCCGCCTTCGTCCAAGGGGGGCTGAGGGGCTGGTCAGGGGCCAAGCGCCCCCAGCGGAATCACGCTCACCCCGTCCGGTCGAACGTATCCGTACCCACGATCGACGATGACGCCCAGCGCGACGGGCTCGCCGCACCGGCTCGTGTCGACCCGATCCGCGAACTTCAGAAGTGACTTCGCCGCTTCGTCGATCCGGCTGAGGCCGAGCTTGATCTCGAAGGCCGCCCAGCGGCCGGGACCGGCGTCGACGATGGCGTCTACTTCGAGGCCGGTGTTGTCACGGTAGTGGTATACCCTCGCGCCCATCGCCTGAGCATGCACGCGCAGATCCCGGATCACCATCGACTCAAAGAGCAGACCGAACCAGGCGAAATCGCGGAGCAGTGAATCCGGTCCTGCGTCCAGCGCGGCCACGGCAATGGACGGGTCCACGAAGTGACGTTTCGGGGAAACTCGCAGCCGGGAGCGGGAGCGCAGATGGGGTGCCCACGGGGGCTGGTCCTCGACCACCATGAGACGCTCCAGGCTGGTGAGGTATGCACGGGCGGTGTGGCCCGTCATCGATCCGGTGTCCGGTCCGGAAACGTCGCGCGCCACGGTTGCCAGTGACGTGAGCGTTGCCACGTTGCGGGCCAGAGATTGGAGAAAGCGACGGACTCGCCGAGGATCGCGCCGTACTCCGTCGACACGCTGCAGATCGGCACGGCAGATGTCGTCGACATAGCTTCGGTTGACACGGATGGCCTCCTCGGGCGAGGAGCCCGGATGCCCCGGCCACCCACCGACGCAAACCAGTTCAGCGAGGTGCTGCACGGACAGATCGACTCGCGAGCTCTCTACAGGTTCACTCTCGATGATGTCCTTCAGCGACACCTGTCCGGTGCCGTGTCCGAGTTCGAAAAGGGACATGGGACGCAGCTGCAAGCGCAGGATTCGGCCAGCACCCGTATGCCGGGTGCGGTCGTCCGGGGGAACAGCCGATCCCGTGAGGATGAAATGGCCCTTTCCAGGACGCTCGTCCACCGCGCGTCGCACATGGTTCCAGATCACAGGCGCGGTTTGCCACTCGTCGATCAGGCGTGGGGCTGCTCCTTCAAGCACGAGTCCCGGATTGACCGCGATCATGCCCTGCGCCGCCTGGTCGACATCCAGGAAGACCTCGCTTGCGGCCATCTGATGAGCGGTTGCCGTCTTGCCGCAAGCCCGCGGGCCTTCGATGAGAACCGCTCCTGCCGCAGCCAGGCATTGCTTCAGTTCCTCGTCTGCCACGCGCGGAGCGTAGCGCGCGACTTCAACTTCGTGCGGCGGCTTTCTCGCGTCCCCAGACGCCTGCTCGAGGACCTCATCTCGTACGTTGCCGGGGTGCGGTCTCATGCCGAATGCTCCTGCAATGCGAGTTGTAACCGGCAGCGGTAAAGAAGATTAGCAGGACGCAGACATGTTTGCAACGTGGGTGGAGATATCTTTGCAATCTCTGTGAAAACAAGAATACAACGAAGACAGAGACGGATTTGTAACGCGATCCGGGCAGAAACTCACCGCAGTCCGGCCCGCGAGGGATCCGCGCCAAGACGTTCCCGGTTCCCTGGCCGCGACGACATCCCTGAAGCCAGGGAAGGCGATCAGCGCTCCGGCGGCGTCAGGTAGCGTACCACATTGCCGTCGCGGTCCACTACCATGAGCGGCATCCGCAGGATCTCCCGGCCAAAGTCGATCGCGTTCCGGCGAACCCTCGCCGCCGCTTCGACCCCCGCCACCGCCTCCGCCGCATACTGCGGGGGCGGCAGCATGTACTCGTCCGCCACGCTGTAGTCGACCTCCGGGTACCCGATGTCCACGAACGACGCGAGGCTGACCACGCTCATCGGGTTGGGGCCGCGGTCGGGGAAGGGGGTCATGAGCTCGGACCGGAAGACCAGCTCGCGCCAGTGCCCGTTCCACACGCCCTCGCCGCCCTGGTGCTGCACCGGAACGAACTCGCTGTCCGTGTAGTTGCCGCCGCGGATCTCGCCGAAGGCCGCCATCGCCGCGGCGCCGGTGAAGTGCGTATTCGCGCTGCGGTCGGTCCGGGCCGGGTCCTGCAGGAGGCCGAGGTGCTCCCAGAGGGTCCCGAACCCGATCACGTGCGCCATCTCATGCAGGATGGTCTCGTCCAGCTGGCCGCTGGCCTCCATGCCGTCCAGGTCGGCGATGTCGAAGAACATCACCCCGACCGCGGGCAGCGAGGTGCCCACGCGAATCTGACAGGGCCCGGCGCCTCCTATGACGCCCGCGGCTCCGTCGATCTCCCTGAGTTCGACGTAGATCAGCAGGTCGTCGACCACCCGGTCGCCGGGAACCTCCCCGGAAATGCCGTTCCTCGCGAGGCACTCGGCGAGGGAGGATCTGCGAAGCGTGCTCCACGAGAGGTTGGCCGTGATTGCGCGCTCCCAGTACCGTTCGGCCCTTTCGAAGGCCGCACGCAGCGCGTCGGTCAACAGCGACGAGGTCACATGCTCGATCTCGATGTCGTAGACCGCCGGCGTCGCCTCCGCGTCGAACGTCGTCGTGGCCGACGTGCCGTCCGCGTTGGTGACGCTCGCCGTGAGCGTGTAGGTCGTTTCGGCGGTCCTGCCCAGCGTCCACCTGTCGACCGCCGCGAACCCGGCCGAGTCGGTCGTCGCCTCCGAGGGAGTGACCCGGCTGTCACCGCTCGCGGAGAAGGTGACCGTGGTCTCGGCTACGGGGTTGCCGTCGGCGTCCTCGGCCCTCACGCGGGGTGCGACGCGAACGGGGAGCGCGATTTCCGACCGCTGTCCGTCGCCCTCGACGGCCAGGAGCCGCGCGACCGGCGCCGCCAGCGAGGTGGCGCGGAAGACAACCCGGTTCAGGCCGGGGACGGTGGCGCGCAATTCCTGCGGCCCGGGAGCACCCATCGTCCATGAGCCCGGTGAGGCGATCCCGTCGGCGTCGGTCACCGCGCTGGAGGAGGGCACCGAGCCGCCCCCGGCCGTGACCTCGAAGGCGACGGTGACTCCGCTCAGCCCGGCGCCCGACCGGGAGATCACCCGCACCCGCACAGGTTCGTCGGCTTCTCGCCCCGTCCGGGCCGACTGCCTGTCCCCGGAGTGAATGAGCAGGGCGTGAGGTGGTTCGGCCGTGGCGGTAAACACCGTGTTGGGGCCCTCGGCCACGGACGCAACCACCGACTGCGGGCCGGCAGCGTCGCCCAGCGTCCAGGAAGTCCGAGCCTCGCCCGACGGGTCGGTGGCAGCAGTGGAAGGAGCCACGGAGCCGCTCCCCTCCGCGGGCGAGAAGGACACGGCCAGGCCCGCAACCGGGCTCTCGCCGGCGTCCAGGACGCGGCCGACCAGGGGCTCGACCAGCGATGCTCCCGGGCTTCCCGTCTGCGCGTCGCCGCCCACGCGCACGATGGTGGCGGGGGTCTGGCTGACCGTCACGGTGGCGGTTCCGCTGACGCCCTCGAAGACCGCCCTGACGGTGCCGGCTCCGTTGGAGAGCGCCGTCACCACCCCCGAGGAGTTCACGGTCAGCACAGCCGGCGCGTCGGTCGTCCAGGCTACCGTCCCCTCGAGGACGTTCCCCTCCCGGTCCAGGACGCTCGCGGTGAACGCCCTCGACTCGCCCAGGAAGGTGAACGTGGCGGAGCCGGGCGATACCGCGATGGTCGCCGGCTCCGGCGGCTCGAACTCCAGTACGCACCCGCTCGCCACAATCGTCAGCCCCAGACGGACCGCAGCGCCGAGTGATGCCCGCTTCATCGCGTTGCCTCGTCAGCCGGCCTGATGGTGTCGTTCGGTCGGATCATGTGGTCGCGGTCATTCCTTCGCCGGAGTCCGGACTCGGAGGATGTCCAGGAGATCCCGTGAGCGCAGGACCGTCACGTTCCGGTAGGGAGAGGTTGCCAGGAGGGCCCGGTCAGAACTCACCACGTACCTGGCTCCCGCGGCCACCGCGCACGCGAGAAACTTGTCGTCGTCGCGGTCCTCGCACACGGGTTCGGGCAAGGGGGGCGCCGACACCAGCGTAGCGGTTTCCGCGACCATGTCCAGGACGCGATCGAGGTCCGCATCCGGGAACCGCGCCGAGAGCCGCACGCCGACCCGAAGGTACTCCTGAATGATCTCGCCGGACACCACCATCTCGATGCGACTGGCGCGCCAGGCCGCCAGGACATCGCGCGGAGGTCCACCGAAGAACACGCCCGGCAGAAAGACGCTGGTATCGACGACTACTCTCACGCCCGCAGCCCGGTTGTCGTGAAGCCGCTCATTACGGACTCTTGTTGGCAGGATGTCATCCCGTCAATCCAGCATGCCGGAGACCCATGGTCAACCAGCCCCACACCGTCGATCAGTCGGATCGCATCGTCCCGATCAACCTTCGCCAGAGCGGCCGGACCCCGGTAAAGCTGCTCATTTCCACGCGGGTGAGGAAGTCGCCGTACTGGCACCTGTCCCACGAAGCAGGCTGTTGGCGCGCGACCATCTACAACCGCGTCTACCATCCGCGCGGCTATGTGCTGCCCGAGGATGGCGGCGCGGCCGCCGAGCACGAGGCGCTGACGAACCACGTCACGATGTGGAATGTCGCCGTCGAGAGGCAGATCCGGGTGAAGGGGCCGGATGCCGGGAGGTTGACGGACTACGTCATCACGCGCGACGCCACCCGCATCGAGCCGATGCACGGAAGGTACGTCATCCTGTGCAACGAACGGGGCGGCATCCTCAATGATCCGGTCCTGCTGCGCCTGTCCGAGGACGAGTTCTGGTTCTCGCTGGCCGACTCCGACCTGCTGTTCTGGCTCCAGGGCGTCAACGTCGGGATGCGGATGGACGTCGAGATCGACGAAATCGACGTGTGTCCGCTGCAGATCCAGGGCCCGAAGTCGCTGGCGCTCATGGCCGACCTGGTGGGCGACGGGATCCGCGAGATGCCGTACTACGGGCTCATGGAAGCCGAGATCGCGGGCTGCGCGGTTGTGGTTTCGCAATCCGGTTTCTCGGGTGAGAAGGGCTACGAGATCTATCTGCGCGACGCGACGCTGCACGCCGAGAGGCTGTGGAACGCGGTGCTCGAAGCGGGCGAGGCGCACCAGCTCATGGTGATCGCCCCCGGCCACCAGCGCCGCATCCAGGCGGGCATCCTCTCGTGGGGGCAGGACATGGATCACGAGACCGTCCCCTTCCAGTGCAACCTCGGCTACCAGGTGCCCCGCGAGAAGGAGGGCGACTACATCGGCCGGGCCGCGCTGGAGCGGATGCGGACGGAGATAGAGGCCGGGCGGCCCCCGTTCGCCATGGTCATGGTGGGGATGAAGATGGGCGGCAGGCCCATCGACGACTACGCGCCCGATTTCTGGCTGGTGTGCGGCGGCGGCGGCGGCGATCCGGTCGGCTACCTGACCTCGCCGTGGCACGCTCCCGAACTGGGATGCAACATCGCGCTGGGCTACGTGCCCGTGGGGATGTCCGCAGTCGGTACGGAGCTTACGGTCCGGTTGCCGGACGAATACGCGAGCGAGCCAGGCGAACCCGACTGGGCACGGGTGTGCGAGCTCCCGTTCCGTCCCTCGGTCAACCCGAGCGCGCGCGAGCTGGCCCACGCGCGGGGGGAGGACGCGGCGATATAGCCTCCCGAGGCACCGCTCCCATCAAGGCGCCCCGAGCTGGCGCGCCCGCGGAAGACTATCCCCTCATCCGGCTCCCGGACGGATCGAACAGCGCCGTGCCGACCGCCGCCACCCTGACCGGGAAACACTCGTTCATGTACATCACCTGCAGGCTCTCGCCGACGCGGGCCAGGTCGGCAGGCAGCCAGGCCATCAGAAGGTATCTGCCCACGGACGGGCCCATCCCGGCGGAGGTGACGCGCGATTCCCTCCCGAACGCGTCCACGACGCGGTCTCCGCCGGGCGTCAGGATCGGCTCGTTCCCGCCGGTGGGGAAACGCGCGATGCCCGACGCGCTCGCGTGGCCGTCCATGGCGAGCGTGCAGACCCGCGCCACCGGCCCCTGCTCGCGGGCCTTCAGGTAGGCGGCCTTGCCGATGAAGTCGGGCCGCTTCACGTGACGCCGCGCCAACCCGGCCTCGACCGGTGAGTACTCGGAAGTGAGCTCGGCGCCCATCAGCAGGTAGCCCTTCTCCATGCGTCCCGTGGTGCCGTACACACCGATCCCCACCGGCCGCGCGTCGAATTCGCGGCCGGGGCGCCGGATCGCGTCCCAGAGCGCCAGGCCGTGCTCCGTACGCGTGTAGATCTCCCATCCGTTCTCGCCCACGTAGGAGATGCGCAGCATGGCGGCGGGAATCCCGTCGATGAGCACGTGCTGCACCGTCCCGTACGGGAACTCCTCCTGGCCGAGCCCGCGGTCGGAGACACCGGCGAGCAGCGCCTGCGCATCGGGCCCCCACACGCCGAGGGTGGTGATCGCGGAAGTCCGGTCCTCGAACTGCACCGACCCGTCCCCCGGCAGGTGCTTGCGAAACCAGAACGCGTCGCGGGCTCCGTCGAACACCCCGGTTACGACCCGAAACCGGTCGGACGCGAGCCTCTGGATGGTCAGGTCGGCGCGAAAGCCTCCGTCGGGCGTCAGGAGCGGGGTGTAGATCGAGCTTCCGACCGGACGGTCGCAAGGGTTGACCGCCATCCGCTCCAGGTACGGGAGCACGCCGGGTCCGGAGACATCGAAGATCTGGAACGCGCCCAGATCCACGACGCCCACCTTCTCGCGCAGGTGCAGATGCTCCGCGTTGATGATGGGCGACCACCAGCGCCGGTCCCACTCGTGCGGGCGGTCCGGGACCTCGTAGCGCTCCACGAGATCCTCGTTGGAGGCGTACCACTGCGGCCGCTCCCATCCGCGGGCCTCGAAGTACTCGGCTCCCAGAGCCTCGGTGCGGGGATGGAACGGGGACCGGTTGACCCCGCGCGCGGATTCCCATTGCTCGCGCGGATGCACGATCCCGTAGGTCTTGGGGAAGTGCTCGCGGCAGCGCGCCCGGACGTGATGCCCCGTGCGCTCGTGCGGCTGAAACCGCGTCACATCCGACTCGTGCGGATCGAGGAGACGCGGGTAGCCGTGCGTCATCCACTCGGCGACCAGGCGCGCCGATCCGGGGCCTTCCCGCACCCACACCGCCGCCGCCGACCAAAGGTTGGCCACCTCGGCGGTCTCGCCCAGCAGCTGCTGCGTGTCGGGCGTGAGCGAGAGCAGCCCGTTGACCGCATACTCCATCTTCGTGCCGGCCAGGAGTTCGCCCATGATCTCACGCGCGTGTTCCAGTTGCGGCGCGAAGTCCGTGGAGGTGAAGGGCAGTTCGGTAGGAGAACGCTCCGCCTCGGCGACGGAGGGGATGTCGTCGGGGTGCATCAGGATGGGACGATGCGCGTACGAGCCGACCTCCATGGCTCCGTCGCTCTGGCGCTCGTACATGAATGCGTCCATGTCGCGCACGATGGGATAGCCGATCTCGTTGCCGGTTCCGACGAGAAGTTCGACCGGGCCGAAATCGGCCATCTGGTGTACCGCCGGGGTGAGCGGGATGGTGGCGCCGGCCATCGCCGCAATGCGCGGGCTCCAGACGCCGCAGGCGACGATCGCGTGGTCCACCTCGATGGTCCCGCAGGTCGTTGCCACCGCCCGGATGCGCGGGCGGCCAAAAGGAACCGGCTCCACCTCGAGCCCGACCACCTCGGTCTCGTCCAGCACGGTGAGCACGCCTCTCGCCAGCGCCCGCTCGCGCATGATCGTGCCCGCCCCGACCGAGTCCACGACGGATACGCTCGGCGTGTAGAAGCCCCCGAGGATCACATCCGGGTTGACGAACGGCACCCTGGCGACGACTTCCGACGGCGTCAGCAGCGCGCTCTCGATGCCCCATACGCGCGCCGAGGTCATGCGCCGGCGCAGCTCCTCCATGCGCTCTTCGGTCCGTGCGACCTCGATTCCGCCGCAGGTCGTGTTGGCGCCGAGCGCTTCGTACTGGCGCTGGCTCTCGAGCGTGATCAGCGCGATTTCGCGCCCGTGATCCGTCGGGAAGATGAAATTGGACGCGTGCCCGGTGGATCCCCCGGGGTCGGGAAGCGGGCCCTTGTCGATCAGCACCAGGTCATCCCAGCCGAGCCTCGCCAGGTGCTCGACCAGGCAGTTGCCGACGATGCCGGCTCCGATGACGGCGACCCCGGCTCTGGACGGCGCGGTGCGTCGTTCGCTCATGGCAGCTTTCATCTCGCGCGGGTGCCCGCCGTATATGAGAGAGGCGTCCCGTTGTGCTATCGGGCGGCTCCCTCTCCGACGGTCATCCGGAATGCGGTGAGCACCGGAAACGGGTCCGCGGCCAACGTGTAGATGGCGTCAGGTGCTATCGCAACGCCCCGGGCCCAGTCGGGCAGGAGCACCGAACCCAGGTATGAGCCCTCCGCCAGGCTGAACAGATCCAGCAGGTGCCCGCGGACGTTGCTTTCCCCGTAGTAGTGAACGAACAGGGTATCCCCGCGCGCCCCGAAGTCCATCGCGGTGAACACGCTCTCGGTCGTTCGCGTGCTTCGAGTGGTCACCGTTCGGCCATCAACCACTTCTTCACGGACGGAAGTCTGGATTCCGGGAAAATCGGCATGCTCCGCATAGGGGAATCCCGCCGCGTCGCGGTCCCTGCCCATACGCCACCAGCCATTCCCCGCCGTGAAGCCGAACACCCATCCCGCGCCCGCGCCGACCACCCTTCCCTGGCGCGCAATTCGCGACAGATCCCGGTAGGTCCGCAAGGGAAAGCCCACCGAATCGACAACGACTCCGTTCTGGTCGGAGACCAGAAACGCCGGTTCCGCCAAGTGCGTCAGCACGACCAGGCTGCCGTCGTCCAGGCTCGCAACGGATTCCGGCGCCATGCCGCTCAGGTTCGTCTCGCCTGCCAACCGGCCATCGGGGTCAATGATGGTGAGCCGCTCGTTTACGTTGTCGACGACTGCGGCTCCGCCGCCCGGCAGCTGCACGATGCCCCGCACCGTCCGGAACTCTCCCGGCCCCCGACCTGCACGGCCGAAGGTCCACCGTACTTCGCCTTCCGCCGAGATTCGGATCGCGGCGTTGCGCCCCCCGTCCCACAGAGTCACCCCCTCCGCGCCGGCCGACATCCAGTATGGATTGAGCAGAAGCGTATCGGCTGCGGTTCCGCCGATGGACCACAGCGTGTCCATGTCGGCGGGGAGGAAAGTCCGCTCGGCAACGACATCCTCTTCCGACCATAGCTCCGTGGGGTCGGATTGCACCTCTGCGCTGCACGACGTGCACAATACGCCGGCGAGAAGGACCGGAAGCGCAGCAGGGCGCCCGGGAGGGCTCGGACCCATGACTCTCCTACCGCGAATTCTTCGCGACCAGCAGACAGAGGAGCAGCGTCACCAGCGGGACCACGGCCTGCGCCGCCTGGCCGTTCGTGACCAGCGTGTAGATGGCGCCGAGCATGACCGGGATCATGGCCGCGGCGGCGAGGAAGCGGGTCTTCTTCATTAGAAAACCGACGCCCGCGGCCGTCTCGGCGACGCCGATCAGGTATTGGAACCAGCCGGAATAACCCCACATCTCGAACTGCTCGACCATCGTGCCCGTCAGCTTCATGACGCCGTTCAGCAGGAAGAGCAACGCCAGCAGGATCGATGCCACCAGAATGCCTTTTCCGGATCCCTTGTCCGCCATTTCATGCTCCATGAGTTGCAGGGTCTTGCGGGTGAGCGACGAAAGTAAGGCGAAGCCGGGGTCCCGGACACCGTGACGGTGGGCGGCTACCTCGAGTAATTGGCCACGACGACAGCCAGCAGAAACGCCAGGGCGGGCATGACGATGCGATCGGTGTCGCCGGCCCGCAGCAGCGTGTAGAGCGCACCGAGCATCACGGCCATGACGGCCAGCGCGCCGTACAGCCGCGTCCGCCGCCGCATCAGGGCGAGGCCCGCGGCCGTTTCCGTGACACCGATGAAATAGAAGAACCAGACCGGGTAGCCCCACACCTCGAACCGATCCCACCACCCGCCGATGAGCTTCATGGTACCCGTCATCAGAAACACCAGCGCCAGGAGCACCGACACGGTCGGAATCACCTGTTCCGGCACGTCCCTGGTCGACATGGCTCGCTCCTGGCGCTCGCGGATACCGTGCATGGAAGCCCAAGGGAAGGTACGCCCTGAACGGCATCCGGGACACGGTTCCGATGGTCCGTCAAGCCGCGCCCGGTGACGCGCCAACCTTGACGTTACGGCAGGGTTGGGCGGATTCGGCGCAGAATCGGGTTGATGGCCTGCTCGCCCCGAAGGTCAGCCCTGTTTCGGTCGATCGCCTGATCGCGCCGAGGTCAGCGCTGTCGGCCGGGCGTCTGCCGGCCCCGAGGCTAGCCCTGTCGTTCCGGCGCGGGTCCGCGGACGAGGCTTACGCTGACGGTGGAGGCTTCATCCGGCGGCCCGTCGCCGTCCCAGGTGTAGTTGGCGGTGAAGCCGTGGTCCGCGGGCTCGTTGACGCTGGCTTCCGCCAGGCTCAGGCCGGCGTCATCGAGATGGAGGACAAGGGTCGCCAGGTCATCGTCGGTCAGGGCACGGTCCAGGGTGAGGTGGATGTGGTTCTCCCCGCCGGCTCCCCAGCGGATGCTGGTGACGGTGTAGTCCGTCTCGCCGATCGAGAAGGCCGGTTCGCTCAGCGAGCCGTAGTGCGCCACTTCCGCGCTGCAGTTGGCGGCGCCCGAACAATAGCCGAGCGCGTCCGAACCGGAGGCGGGCCGGGCCACCGTCAGCGTTGCGGACCAGACCGGGGTCTGGGCATGCGCACGGGTCGCGGGGACGAGCATGGCGGCGGCCACGAGGAATCCCGCCAGGGCGAATCGAGTCGGGTTGCGGGTTGGCACGCTCATCGGGCGCCGGGCGCGAGCCCCTCGGCCGGGTCCGGGATCGGCGTCAGGTACTCTCTCCAAGTCCGGCCATCAAGCGAGACCAGGTTGGCGAACAGGCGATAGGCGCCCGGGATGCCTTCGCCGAACTGCCGGAACAGCGCGAGGCCCGTGTAGATGTACACGCCCTCTCCGAGAGGAGCGATCAGAAGCGACCCCTCCTTGGGCGCCTCGCCGGGATCGGCCATGGACAGCACCGGGGTGAAAGCCGGATCCCACGTGTTCAGCATATAGAGGCCGCGCTCCTGTCTCCAGCCCTCGAAGTCGGCGTCGCCGATGCGGTTTGGTGCGTTGAGCACCGGGGCCGCGGGACGCAGGAAGGTGACGGCGGCGTTCTCGTCGGTGATGCGGTCGTGCGGCCGCGAGATCGTTACCGGATAGGGGGCGTGGCCGCTCGCCGGAAAGGCGTACTGGTTGTACTGGGTCACGACGGTGCCCCCGGCACGGGCGAAGTCGAGGACCGCTTCGTTGGCGGCCGCAAGGTCCTCACGGGCTTCGTACGCGCGCACTCCCAGCACCAGGGCGTCGAAGCGCGCGAAATCGCCCGCCAGGACATCGGCCGGCCCCAGCATCTCGACCTCGAAACCCAGGGAGGCGAGCGCCTCCGGCCCGGAATCCCCCGTGCCCATGATGTATCCGACGCGCCGGCCTTCGGGCACCGTGACCGGGAAGATGGAGGTGCGCAGTTCGGCGGGGTGGAACTGGGCCGCCCGTTCGATGTGCGGGTAGTCGATGAGCTCGACGCGCTCGCTCCAGGCACGGCCGTCCGGGGCGGTCACGGTGGCGCTCACCCGGTCGCGCCCTACGCCCCGGCCGGGCTCGGGCGCCACGGTGAGCATGTACGTGCGTTCCGTGCCGGGCGCCCCCAGCTCCACCGGGACGGAGGCAGGCACGACCGACCACCCCGCTCCCTCCAGGGTGAGTTCACCGGTGACCCCCTCCTGCGCCTCGTTGCGCACCCGGACGCTGACGGTGCGCGCCCCGGTGTCTCCCAGAGGCCACACCATCTGTTCGGGCGCGACCGTGACCGACAGGGCGGGCACCACCAGGAGCGGTTTCGTGAACTCGCCCTGGGCGGGGTCCACCCCGTAATAGCGCGCTTCGCCATCGCTGGCGAGGGCCATCCGGGTCGGCGAACCGGTCGGGTCGCCGTCCATGACCAGCTCGAAGCGCACGCCACCCGTCAGCACGGGCGGATCGTGGGGCAGGCCCCGCAGCGCCGGCTCGTCCGGCCAGGCGTAGATGTCGCCCTCACGGGGCTCGCGCATGTAGTAGCGGCGGGAGGGGTCGGCGTCCGCGGGCACGTCTACGCGGAACACCCAGCGGCGGATCTCACCCGGCGCGAGCGTCTCCGAAGTGCCGGAGACCGTGGTCAGCGAAGTGCGGCGGGGACCGAATCCGCCCGTGTCGATGGTTCGGCCTTCGAGCAACTCCGCGCTCCAGCCGTCCGGGAGCGCCAGTCCGGGCCCGGCTCCCTCCACGCGATAGGGCCCCGCGTTCCACAGGTCGACCCGCACCTCGAAGGACTCGCCGGGCACGATCAGGTCGTCGCTCGCGCGCACCTGCGTCAGCACGGCGGAGGAGGCCAGAAGGGCCTTGCGCACCAGGTCATGCCGGCGCCCGAGCACTTCAGTGACCTCGGGCGGCGCGTTCGGGCCGGCGGCGCGCGCAATGATGCGCTCGAGCGTCTCGAGCGCGCGGGCCAGCGCCGGGGCGGCCTGCTCCGGCGTCATTGCATCCAGCGAGGCCCCGGCGACCCCGATGGCCGCCCGATAGGTCTCGATCTCGCCCTGCGCCGCCTCGCTGGGCGGCACGGCCTTCGCAACCAGACCCGCAAAGGTCGTGTCGACGCCCACGAAGAAACCACCGGCGCCGTCAACCCCCTCCGCCGTCTTCACCAGCGCCAGGATCGATTGCCGCGGTCCCATCGGCTGTGCCGATCCCATGTCCTGGGAGCGGTGCTGGCTGCGCGAATCCATCGAGACCTGGTAATAGGAGCGGGCCAGGAGCGGATCGAAGGCTCCCGGCTGGAGCGTGGCCGCCTCTCCCCCAACGAACCCGCCCCGCGCCAGGTAGAGCTTGTCGGTCTGCCAGGCCTCGATGCCGTCCCCGAGTTGCTCCGGAAAGCGGCTCGGATCCGCAGCCACGTCGAAGGCTTCGTGCGCGAGCATGCCCGCGACCTGATGCTGGCCGTGGCCGTCCCTCGGCGTACCGCTGAACACGGAAACGATGACCTGCGGCCGGAACCGCCGGATGGCCCACACCACATCGCCGAGAATCTCCTCGCGGGGCCACTTGGAAAGCGTTTCCTCCGCGGACTTCGAGAAACCGAAGTCGATGGCCCGGGTGAAGAACTGCTCGCCGCCGTCGATGGCGCGCGCGGCTACGAGCTCGTTGCTGCGGATGATGCCCAGCCCTTCCCAGAACTCGGTGCCGATGAGGTTCTGGCCTCCTTCGCCCCGGGTGAGCGCGAGATACGCGGTACGGGCACCCATGCCGCGCGCCAGCGTGGTGATCGTGTTCGTGTCCTCGTCGTCAGGATGCGCCGCCACCATCAGCACCCGCTTCACCCCATCCAGCTGGCGCAGCAGGAGCCCCACGGCAACCGCGCCGCGATCGTCCGGGGGGGCCTGGGCGTGTGCGGGCACGGCGGCCGGGAGGGTGCCGATGGCCGGGAGGGCCAGTGAAGCAACGAGGGTGAGACGCGGAAATCGAAACATCCGAAACATCCTTGGTAATCATGCGCGTGCAATCATGCGCGCTCGCGTGGGGCGCAAAACGTAGCCATGGGCGCGAAAGGGGAAAAGTGCGGGGCGGCGGTCCCCTAACGTCCCGGTTCGATCTCGAATTCAGCCCCCGCCAGTTCCTCGAACCAGGCGTCCACCTGGTCGGGATCCTCGCTGAAGGCGAGCGACAGCAGCAGAAGCAATCTCGCTTTCTGCGGATAGAGGTTGTCGTTGCCGGTGCGGAAGCGATGGGTGCGCCTGAAGACCACCCCCATCTCCTCGGCCCTCTCCTGCACCTCCCCGGAGCCGCGTCCTCCCGCGAGCACGATGCCCCGGACTCCGGCTTCGGCCCACGCCGTGATGGCCTCGTCCAGCCCCGCGCCCTGGTATCCGATGAGGACCTCGACCCGGGGAAGGTCGTCCTTCGAGATCCGGCTCAGATCGAAGGGGGTCCTCCACCGCCCGGGGTCGGCACAATGCTGTACACGCGGGGGAGCCCGGTAGGTTCGCACGTCCAGTTCGTCGATGAAGCCCAGGTTGCCAAGCTCGCGTGACACGAAGGTGTCCATCCGGTAGGCATCGCCCTTCCATGCCTCCTTGGCGGCGTGGAATTCGTCGTTGAGCATGAGCACGGTGCCGAAGCAGCGCGTCTCGCCGCTCGCCGCGAGCACGATGGCGTTGAACAGGTTGGCGTGCGCGTCGGTGCCGATCACGGTCCAGGGCCGCATCGCCCCGGTGATGACCACCGGCTTCCGGCTCTGCACGGTCAGGTCGAGCCAGTAGACGAACTCGTCCATGCTTCCCGTGCCTGAAGTCACGACCACCGCGTCGGCCGTCTCGAGCGCCTCCTCGACGGCCAGGGTGAGGTCGTAGAAGTCGGCGATCGCGTAGCCGCCCGAGGGCCGGTTGCCGAACTGGACGGTGGTGACGTCCGCCACCTCGTCGATCTGGGGCCTGAGCTCCGAGAGCATCTCGTCGATGCCGAGCGAGCCGGCCCGATAGCTCTGGAAGCTGGTGCGGGTATCGGATACCCCCGCGATGGTTCCCCCCGTTGCCACGATGGTCACCCGTGGCAGCGCCCCGGCATCTGCGGGGGAATCGGCGTCCCCGGACGCCTGGGCGGTGGCCTGCGGCGAGGGAGCCGGTGCCGGTGTCGCAACCATCTCCGGCGCTGCCGCCGCGCACGCCGTGTTCGCCGCGAGGACCGCGAGTCCCTGAAAACAGGTGACCGTAAACCGTCTCATGGGCCTCTCTCCTTCGATTTCGGGTGCTCGCCGGGTCGGGTGCGGCGCGCCTGGAGCAGGGAGCGCCGATTCCCCATCAAGGATACTCGGTCCGCGGCGTTTTGCCGACCTGCGATGTCGCCCGGACCATGGGCCGGGACCATGAAGACGCTGCGTGCGGCCGCCCGCACATCCAGCGTGGTTCTCACGCCCGACGCCCACTTCACCGCATTGCCCGCATCGGGTGCGAGCTGCCGGGGAGCCGTCCGAACCCGCTCGAACAGCCTGCACGCGCCCGTCACCCGCAGGTATGCGGGATCACCCATACACCGGGTCACTCACCCGACCGCGGGGGCCAGGGATGCGCGAGGGCCGCGGGCGCCCTGGATCGGCCGATCCACCCCGCGAGGGCCGCGAGCGTGAGAAGGTAGGGGAACGCCAGGAGGAGCTGGTAGGGCACGTTCGCAAACACCGCCTGGAGTTCGAACTGGAGCGCCGAGGCCGCGCCGAAGAAGAGTGAGGCGAGGAGAACGAGGAGGGGATTCCAGCGGCCCAGCACGACCACCGCGATGGCGATGAAGCCCCGTCCCGCCGACATCCCCTCCGCAAAGGTGCCGGCGTGCGCGAGCGCCAGATGGGCTCCCGCAATGCCCGCGAGGAGGCCCGCCCCGAGCACCGCCAGGAAGCGGATGCGGCGCACGCGGATGCCCGCCGCATCGGCTGCGCCCGGTTCTTCGCCCACGGCCCGCAGGTCAAGTCCCCAGCGGGTGCGGAACAGGAAATACCAGAGGGCCGGCGCCAGGAGGCAGGCGAGGTAGGTGGTCCACGCCTGACTGAAGAGCGCCGGTCCAATGACGGGCAGCGCCGAAAGGCCCGGGAGCGGCAGAGCGGGCAGGGTGGGAAGGGTCAGCGCGGTGCCGGTGGCGCCGAACACGCTCTGGTAGACGACGCCCGCGATCCCCAGCCCTCCCAGGGTCACCGCGGTGCCGACGATGATCTGGTCGGCGTTCAGCGTGACGGCGAAGAGCGCGAAGATGGCGGCGATCGCGGTTCCGGCCGCTGCGCCCGCCAGAACGCCCGCGCCGGGGGACCCGGTGAACAGCGCCCCGAGCGCCCCGCCCAGGGCGCCCCCGATGATCGAGCCCTCCAGGCCGATATTGATGACGCCGGCGCGCTCGCTGATGGTTTCGCCCAGGGCGGCGAGGGCGAGGGGCGCGGCCAGGCGCACCGACGCCTCGAGGAAGGCCTGGAGAGCCGCCGCATCCACGGTCAGCCTCCGGTGTCGGACAGAGGGTCACCCGACCCGGAGGAGGATTCGCGCGCCTCACTGCCGGGAGAAGCCGCGGACCGGCCGGGAGGCCCCGCTCCGGTCTCCATCCCCCGGCGCAGGAACCGGTCCGCCGCCACCACGGCCAGGATGACGAGCGCCTCGATGGCGCTGACCCACACCGCGGGCACCCCCACGTCGCGCTGCATGGCCGCCGCGCCCGCCTGCAGGACCCCGAAGAACCCGGCCGCCAGGAGCACGGCGATGGGGTTCAGACCGGCGAGGAGGGCGACCGCGATGGCCGTGTAGCCGTAGCCGGGAGAGAGGTTCTCGTAGAGCGCGAAGGTCACCCCCGCCACCTCCACCCCGCCAGCCAGCCCGGCGAGCATGCCGGAGAACAGGAACGCCCCCAGCACCACCCTTCCCGTGTGGATGCGGCCGGATACGGCGGCCGCGCGCACCGAGGCGCCCACCGCCCGCACGCGGAACCCCCAGGCGCTGTTCCTCAGCAGCCACCAGAGCGCCCCGGCGAGCACGACCGCGACCGGGAAGCCCGCGTGCAGCCGGCCGGATCCGAGGCGCGGGAGCCGGGCCGCGAGCGCGATGGGGTCGGTCTGCGGGAAGACTCCGCGCGCCTCCTGCAGGGGACCGTGCACCAGCCACGCGACGGTGTGGATGGCGACGAAGTTCATCAGGATGGTCGTGATGACCTCCCCGACCCCGGCGCGGAACCTGAGTCCCACCGGCACGAGCGTCCAGAGGCCGCCGGCCACCGCCGCCGCCGCCATCGCCCCGGGCAGGAGCAGCCAGGCGGGAGCGGCTGGAAAGGCGAGCCCGACCCACACGGCCGCCACCGCGCCCGCGTAGAGCTGTCCTTCCGCTCCGATGTTCCACACACCCGCGCGGAAGGCGAGGGCGACGGCCAGCCCGGTCAGGATGAGCGGGGTCGCGCGCACCAGGGTGATGGAGGCGAACCGCTCCCAGGAGCCGAAGGCGCCCGAGACCAGCGCGTGGCCGGCGGCGACAGGGTCGTATCCGGCGAGCGCCAGCCCGGCCGCCGCCAGAACCGCCGCGGCCAGGATCGCCGTCATGCCGGCCGCCAGCGGGCCGGTCCGGCGTGACCGCAGGCGCGGCCGCAACGGCTGGCTGATCATGGGAGGCGCGCCAACCGAAGGGGGCAGGTCACGCCCGCTCCGATCCCAGCATCAGCCGGCCCATCCCCGCCGGGTTGCGCTCTTCTTCCGGAACGGCGATCAGCCGGCCGCGCACCAGCACGAACACCCGGTCGCCCAGGTCGAGCACCTCGTCCAGATCGGTGGAGAAGAGCACGATGCCCGGAGGTGCATTCGTGGGCCGGCCGCCTGCCCCGGCGTCCCCCTCGCCCGGACCGCCTCCCTTCAGCTCCACGAGCTTGTCGCGCAGGAACGCGGCGGCCGCGATATCCAGCCCGCGCATCGGGTTCTCCGCCACCAGCAGGTCGGGGGAGCGCGCCAGTTCGCGGCCCACCAGCAGCTTCTGCTGATTGCCGCCCGACAGCGACCGCGCCGTGGCGCGCCAGCCCGGTGTACGCACGTCGAACCGGGCCACGATCTGCCGCGCGGTGCGCCGCATCGCCCGCCAGGCGATCAGCGGCCCCCGGCGGTGCGCTCTGTCGTCGTGGAAGGCCAGCGCCATGTTCTCGGCGAGATCGAAACCGGGGACCAGCCCGCCCGCGCTCCGGTCCTGCGGGATAAGGCTGACGGTCGCCGGGAGGTGCACGCTGCCGGCCGCGGGAGGCAGCCTGCCCGAAAGCACGAGGGCGAGTTCGCGCTGGCCGTTGCCCTCCACTCCGCCGATGCCCACGATCTCGCCACGGTGGATGTCCAGCGTGACGTCCCGCGCCGCCATGCGGCCATCATCACCGCGGATCCCCACCGCCTCGACGCGCGCCACCCGCTCTCCCGCTTCGGCCCGGGCCGCCCCAGCCGCCCGGGTGGTCTCCCGCCCGATCATGGCCCGCGCCAGCCCGGGTGCGTCCACCGTCTCACGCCCCTGCGCGAGGACGGTGCGCCCGCGCCGGAGTACCGTGACCCGGTCGGCCACCCTCAGGATCTCGTCCAGCTTGTGCCCGATCAGGAGAACCGTCCGCCCCTCCGCAACCAGCGAGCGCAGGACGCCGAACAGCCAGTCCACCTCCTGCGGTCCCAGCACCGTGGTGGGTTCGTCCAGAACCAGGACGCGCGGGTCGCGGTAGAGCGCCTTCAGGATCTCCACCCGCTGTTTCGCGCCCACCGACAGACCGGCAACCGGGGCGCCGGCATCCACCGGCAGCCCCGTCACCCGCTCCAGCTCCGCGAGGCGCGCGTGCACCCTGTCGAGCGCGAGCCGGAGCCCGCTGCCCTCCCGCGTCCCCAGCGCCACGTTCTCCGCCACCGTCAGGCTGGGCACCAGCGCGAAATGCTGGTGGACCATCCCGATCCCGGCCGCGGCCGCCGCGCGCGTCCCCCCGGGCGGCAACCGCCGATTCTCTACCAGTACTTCGCCCCCGTCGGGAGCGAGCGCGCCGCAGAGCACCCGCATGAGCGTGGTCTTGCCGGCGCCGTTCTCTCCCAGGAGCGCGTGAACCTCGCCGGGATACGCGCGCAGACTCGCGTCGGCAAGAGCCTCGATGGGTCCGAAGCGCTTGCTCACCGACCGCATCTCGACGGCCGCGCGGGCCATGGGCTTCAAGGGCTGCCCGATTCCTCCTCCAGGAACCGGATCCGCGGCACCTCCAGGGTGCCCTGCCGGATGGCCGCCCGGGCTTCACCGATGCGGCTGAGCAGCTCCGCCGGGATCCGGTCGAGGGCGGCCGGGTTGACGATGAAGTCCACCACGTTCTCGTCGAGGCTCAGGTCGAAAGCTCCGGGAGGCAGGGTGCCGGCGACGAAGCGGGTCGCCACTTCCATGAAGGCCCGCGGGATGTCGATGGCGGCGCTTCCCGCGATGACATCGGGGGCGACGTCGTTCTGATCCCGGTTCATGCCGATGGCCCACACCGGGTCCTGGTCCCCGTGCGCCTCCCGCACCGCCTGAAACACGCCGAAGCTGGCGGCGTCGGTGTTGTGCACCAGCACGTCGGCGCCCCGGCTCAACTGGGCCGTCGCGGCCTCCCGGGCGGCGGCCACGTCGTCCCAGCTGCCGATGAAGGCCTCCAGCACCTCGATTTCCGGGTCGATGACGCGAGCCCCCGCCTCGAATGCTCGAAAGGTGCCCTGGGCGGGCGGAATGGCCACGCCGCCGACCATCCCGACCACCTTCGACCGGGTGAGCCCCCCGGCCATCATCCCGGCGAGATAGCTGCCCTCCTCCAGACGGAAGATCAGCGAGCGCACGTTGTCCGAAATGCGTCCGCCGCTCGAGACGACGATGGTCATGTCGGGGAACTCCTCACCGGCCCTCAGCGCCGCGTCCTGATACTCGAAGCCGTGGGCGAAGACCAGGTCGTAGCCGGAGGAGCCGTAGGAGAAGAAGGCCTCGTCGAACTCGGCGGGAGACCGGGTCTGCTGATGGCTGATCCGCGCCCCGAGCGACTCCTCGATCAGCAGCAGTCCTTCGTACGCCCCCGCGTACCACCCGGCATCGCTCACCGGCCCGGAGGTCAGCAGCGCGACGCGCAGGCCATCGCCCGCCGTGCCGCTCTCTCCTCCGCCGCACGCAACCGACAGCCCGCCCAGAACCCACGCCGCGGCGAGGGCGCCGCCCGAACTCCGAACAGTAGGAACGCCCATGAGTATCTCCCTGTTGCAGACGCCGTGATCCTCCGGCCGGAGCGGAGGCGTCCCGGCCTGATGCGGCCGATCGCGATCGGAACTGGCGCACCGCCTCGCACCGCGCGCAATATAGAGCCGTCCCGTGGTAACTTCGACCTGATCATCGTCCCGCAACCCGGGACCAACAGCCCCGAGCAGACGCCATGTCACAAAAGCGAGACCACTGGAATTCGAATCTGGGATTCGTCCTGGCGGCCACCGGAAGCGCCATCGGACTGGGCAACCTGTGGAAGTTCCCCTTCATCACCTGGGAGAACAACGGCGGAGCCTTCGTGCTCGTGTACCTTGTCTGCATCGCCGCAGTCGGGCTGCCCATCATGATGGCGGAGCTGCTCATCGGGCGCAGGAGCCAGAAGAGCGCGGTCGGGGCGCTCAAGGCGGTCGCCGGGCCCGCGTGGGGCGTCGTCGGGGGCTGGGGCGTCATCTGCGCCTTCATCCTGCTCAGCTACTACACCGTAATCGCCGGCTGGTCGATCTACTACTTCGCCAGGACGATGGAGTGGACCTTCAGCGGCTTTCCGAGCGGACTGGCCACCGGGGATCTGTTCAATGAACAGGTGGGCAACGCCGGTCTGCAGCTGGCCCTCTCGCTCAGCTTCAGCGTTGGAACCGTGGCCGTGGTCTATTTCGGGGTCAGCAAGGGGATCGAGCGCATCGCGCGCCTCTTCCTTCCGATCCTGTTCGGGATCCTGCTCCTGCTGCTGGTCAGCGCCCTGGGGATGAGCGGGTCGGGCGAAGCGCTGCGCTTCATCTTCCGGCCCAACTTCGCCGAGCTCGAGCCCGACGCGGTGCTGGAGGCGCTGGGCCACTCCTTCTTCACGCTCTCGCTCGGCATGTGCGCGATGATCACGTACGGCTCCTACATCGCGCGCCATCACTCCATCGTGAAGGCGTCGGCGATGATCGTCGTGCTCGATACCGTGATCGCCCTGGTCGCCACGATCATCATGTTCTCGGTGATCTTCTCGGTGGCGGGGATGAGTGAACAGGTGGGCGGCTCGACGGTGGGCATGCTCTTCATTTCGCTGCCGGAGCTCTTCTATTCGGAGGTGCCCTTCGGCGTGGTGCTGGGGCCGCTCTTCTACGTGCTGGTGGCGCTGGCGGCGCTCACCTCGACCATCTCGCTTCTGGAAGTGGTGGTGAGTTACGTGATCGACGAACGTGGCATCGCCCGCAACCGCGCCACCTTCCTGTGCGGCGGGGCCATCTTCGTGTTCACCATCTTCGCCGCGCTTTCCTTCACGGGCACCCCCTTCCTCGCCACCCTCGAGCTGTTCGCCGGGAAGGTGGGCTGGTTCTCCACCGCCGACCACTTCGTTTCCAACTGGATGCTGCCCACCGGCGGCCTGGCCATCACGCTGGCGGCCGGGTGGTTCATCAGCCGCAAGGTGAGCGAGAGCGAACTCATGGACGGCAACCAGCCCAAGTGGTTCAACTACGACACCTGGCGCTTCTTCATCCGCTTCGTGGCGCCCATCGCCGTGGCCTCGATCATCATCGCCGTGCTCTTCGGCGTCGACTTCAGCTGAGGCGCGGATGGCCGGGGATCTCCTCACCCGTCCGACGCCCAGGCGACCCGCCACGCTCGATGTGCGCGGGCGGGTTCTGTACCTGGCCGACGACACCGCGCTGGTGCGCGCCCAACTCTACGAAGGGCTGGACCTTGAGCTGAGCGACGAGCTGCGCGCACGGCTGCGCGACCAGATCTCGACCGACGAGATCACGCCCGCCTACATCTGCTTCTTCTACGACGAGACGCTGGGCGAATTCCCCTACCTGGGGCTGCGCACCACGAACGGGGAGACCGGGGCGGAGGAGTATCCCATCGGGCGGGCGAGCGTGCGCACGGGCGGCTTTACGTGCTCGGTCGCGGGCAAACGCCGGGGCAAGGGCTCAAGCAGGGAACAGAGCCCGTACGCGGAGCTGATGGCCGGAATCAGAGTGGTGGTCAGCGAAAGCATCGAGCGCATCTACAACGAGAACTGCCAGAACCTGGGCGTGCTGACCACCACCGACTTCGGTGTGGCCGAGCGCATCGCGCGCGGCGAGCCGTTGCGGCTCGAGGAGTTCACCCGCGGCAAGGACGAAATCACCCGCCAGATCATCGAGTACGGGGGCCTCTTCGAGTTCAACGTGGCCCGCATGCAGGGCAAGGCGACGGTGCCGGCGCCCGCGTGTGCCGCCGCAGCGGCTCGCGACGGCGTTGACGCGTCGCCCGGGACGACGACGGACACCTCGCACGACCGCCGTGCCGCGGAGGCCGGCGGCCCTCCCATGACCCTCGCGGAGAAGATCTTCGCGCGTCACTGGGTGGTGGATCCTGCGGGCGGGAAGGTGGGCGTCGGCTCGGTCACCCCCGGCGAGGCCGGCTTCTTCCGCACCGACATCCGCTTCTCGCACGAGTACGTGACGCCCATGGCGGCCATCTTCTTCGAACAGAAGATGGGACCGGAGGGACGTGTGCTGGACCCGGACAGCGTGCTCTTCTTCCGCGACCATCTGACCTTCCTGCACAAGGCGATGAGCCAGGAGCGCATCGAGGAGGGACTGCTCGAAGTCGCCAACCAGCTCGAGGTGAAGCAGCGCGAGTTCGCGGAGAAGCAGGGCATCCGGCTCTACGGGGAGCAGATGGGGCATCGCATGGGGTCCGTCGCCATCTGCCACTCCAAGATCCTGGAGGACTACGCGGAGCCGGGGATGCTCATCATCGGCTCGGATTCGCACACGCCGCACGCGGGCGCGATCGGGGCGCTGGCGTTCGGAGTGGGCACGACCGCCATCTTCAACTCCTGGATCACCAGGGACGTGCGCGTGCAGGTCCCGCCCTCCTTCAAGGTCGTGATCTCGGGAACGCCCGCCGATGGAGTGACGGCCAAGGACTACATGCTCGAGATCCTGCGCCACCCCTACATCCGCGACGGCCATGCGATCGGCCAGATCATCGAGTACGCCGGACCGGCCGTGGAGGCTCTCCCGGTGGACGAGCGCGCGACCATGACCAACATGGCCGCGGAGGTGGGCGCCTTCACCGGGCTGGTCGCGGCGGACGGGAAATCCGTGGAGTACCTGGTCGCCGAGCGCGGGATGGAGCGGGCGCGGGCGGAGGCGCTGGCGCGCAACATGCACAGCGACCCCGGCGCCCACTACGCGCGCGTGATCGAGATCGACGCCTCCGCCATCCAGCCCATGGCGGCGCTCCCCAACGACCCCGGCAACGGCGTGCCGCTCGACGACCTCGAGCCCGAGCACATCCGCATCGACATCGCCTATGCGGGCTCGTGCACGGCGGGCAAGAAGGAGGACATGGACATGTACGCCCGCGTCTTCCGCGAGATGCGCGACCGCTGGGGGCTGGGCGTGCACCCGGACGTGGAGTGCTTCATCCAGTGCGGGTCCACCGACGTGCGCGAGTACTGCCGTGAGCGCGGCTACCTGGACCTGTTCCGCCGGATCGGCGCCACCTTCATCGAACCGGGATGCGGCGCCTGCATCAACGCCGGACCCGGGGTCACCCGGCGCCCCGACGAGGTGAGCATCTCCTCCCAGAACCGGAACTTCCCCGGACGCTCCGGACCGGGTCAGCTGTACCTGGCTTCGCCGTTTTCGGTCGCGGCCAGCGCGGTGGCGGGCTACGTGACGGCGTGGAAACCGGGGGAGCGGCCGCGGCCCCTGGAGACGAGGCGGCGGCTGGCGGGTTGAGCCCGCGGCGTGGGCAACGGACGGGAGCACGACTGACGGGGCGATCCCGGTCGCGCATGGGAGGAAACCGGGGAGTGGCCGCTGCTGGACTCGAACCAGCGACCCCTACGATGTGAGCGTAGTGCTCTGCCAACTGAGCTAAGCGGCCGAACGAAACTCGGGCCGCACCCGAAAGCGACGGCCCGCGTTCCGCTATACCCCCACGGGGAGTCGAACCCCGGTCTCTTGGCTGAGAACCAAGTATCCTAGGCCACTAGACGATGGGGGCGTCTACAAGCAAAGGGCCGGTAAGATACCGATTCCCCCCGCGTTGAATCAACCCCCCTCCGGTTACGCGATGAGCGACCCTGAAGACACGCAGGTCTGGCGGGTGCCCGAGCCTCTGGCGGTGCACGAGGTTCGCCTGGGCGACGGCGCCGTGACCACGCTCCGGCGCCACGGGAATCCCTCCGGCCCGCGCATCGTCCTGAGCCACGGCAACAGCCTCGCGATCGACCTCTACTACCCGTTCTGGTCACGGTTGGCGGCCGACTTCGATCTCGTGCTCTACGATCTCAGAAACCACGGCTGGAATGCCGTCGGCCCGCTGCGCAGCCACAACGTGCCCACGCTCATCGACGACCACCTCCGCATCCAGGAAGCCATCGCAACGGAATTCGGGAGGAAGCCGCAGGCCGGCGTCTTCCACTCTCTCTCGGGCCTGATCTCGCTGCTGTCCCCCACGCGCGGGGGAGAGTTCGTGGCCCGCGTCCTCTTCGATCCGCCGCTGTGCGAGTTCGGAACCGCGCGCGACGAGTGCGCCGAAGTGGCGCAGCGCGCCGTCACGATGACGCTATCGCGCGCGGATCGATACTCGACCCGAGACGAGTTCGCGGAGGTGCTGCTGTACATGCCCGCCTTCCGGTACGTCGTCCCCGGGGTCCGCCGGCTCATGGCCCGGACGACGCTGCGCCGATCGGCGGACGGGGACGGCTACACGCTTCGCTGTCCCCGCGAGTATGAGGCCCACATCTACCGGTATGCCGGACAGTATGAGGCGCTGATCGACTTCGGGGCGCTCGCCTGTCCGACGATGGTCATGGGGGCCGACCCCGGCATCCCCTACACGTATTTCCCGACCACGGAGCTCCATCATATCCCGACCGTGGACTACGCCTGGCTCCCCGGGGGGACGCATCTCCTGCAGCTGGAGCAGCCGGAGGAGAGCGCGGCGAGGACGCTGGAGTATCTGAAGGCGGGCGGCCTATTCTGAAAAGCCGATGACGGCGCGAACCAGTTGGTCCAGCGCCCGGTCGAGGAGGTTGCGAGACATGGTTGCGGCAGGGGTCAGTTCGATCACCTGACCCTGCTCCCCCGCGGGGAGCACCAGGAAGCCCTGCGCGAGCAGCTGCGCGGCGATGCCTGCTCCCGCTCCAGGGTGAACGGTCGCACCCGCGAGCCTCCCGCGGGCGATCTCCACGCCGGCCAGCAACCCCAGCCCCCGCACCTCCCGCACGTGCCCGACGCCCTCCAGCGCTTCCCGCAGACGGGCGACCAGGTGCTCGCCCAGGCGGGCGGCGCGCTGGTCGAGGCGCTCCGACTCCACGAGATCCAGGAAGGCCAGCGACGCGGCGCAGGCAACCGGATGGCCGAGAAAGGTGCTGGTATGGAGGGCCTCGCCGGCGGACTCCGGCCAGGCGTCGAAGACCTCGGCCGTTCCAAGGCACGCACTCAGGGGGAAGCCGCCCCCCAGCGCTTTCCCCAGGCAGATGAGATCGGCGGTGAGGCCGAGGGCGGGTCCGGCGAACATGCTCCCGCAGCGACCGAGACCGGTGAACACCTCGTCGGCCACAACCACGGCCCCGTGCCGCCGGGCGAGGGCGCACAGTTCCGGGAAGAAATTCGGCGGCGGTATGCGCACGCCCCCTCGGCCCTGCACCGGCTCCACCAGGACCGCCCCGATCTCGGCTCCCGCGCGGGCGCCGTCCTCGAACGCCTGCTCGCAGGACGCGAGGCTCTGCGATGCCTCCTCCGCGAGGACGGGAAACGGTACGAACCTCACCCCATCGTACAGGCGCCTGCGGAAGGGCGCGCGGAAGTCGTCCCGGTGGGTGGCGGCGAGAGCGCCCAAGGTCAACCCGTGATATCCACACTCAAAGGCCAGGATACCCGGTCGGCCTGTGGATAACTGGGCGGTTTTCAGCGCGATTTCCACAGCTTCCGATCCCGCCGAGGCGAGAACGGCGCGCGCCTCCGGCCAGGGTGCGAGCCCGGTCAGGCGTTCCAGCAGTTCGACCTTGGCCTCCGGGGGATGGATGTCGCCCATGCCGTGCGTCAGCCGGTGCTGCTGTTCGGCCGCCGCCCGCATGACCCGCGGATGGCGGTGCCCGGCGAAGGCGACCCCGAACGCGCCCGTGAGGTCGACGTACACGTTGCCGTCGACGTCGCGCACGTTGGCCCCCAGCGCCTCCTCCCAGAAGACCGGAAAACGGTCGCCGATGAAGGTGACGTTGCGCGATTCGGCCCGCCGCAACCGCTTTCCGAGCGCCCGCGAGCGCGGCCCCGGCGGGGTGACCCGGATGTGCGGCGGGGAAGCCCCGAAGGGGCGGTCGCCACCCCCCTTCAGCTCTGTGGAAATCTCGCCGGCCCCCTGATGTGGAAAAGGCGTCCCGCCCCCGGTGGGGCGCCCCACCTGCCCTGCCATCTACCCCGCCGCCGCCCTAGAGCTGCGGCTCGGCGGGGATGCCCATGACGTGGTAGCCCTTGTCCACATGGAGGGTCGCACCGGTGATCCCCGCCCCCAGCGGCGAGCACAGGAAGGCGGCCGCGTTGGCCACGTCCGCCGCCGTGTTCACCTCCGGCAGGGCCGCATTGACCTTGTAGTACTCGACCATCCGGTCGATCAGGCCGATCGCGGAGGCGGCCCGGCTGGGCAGCGGGCCCGCGCTGATGGTGTTGACCCGCATCCCCCATCGCCTTCCCGCCTCGAAGGCCAGCACCCGCGTGTCGCTCTCCAGCGCCGCCTTGGCGGAACTCATCCCCCCGCCGTACCCGGGGATGACGCGCTCCGAAGCCAGATAGCTCAGCGAGACCGCGGCCGCCCCCGGGCGCATGAGGGGCCCGAAGCGCTGGACCATGCTCACCAGCGAGTAGGAACTGGCGCTGATCGCGGCCAGGTACCCGGTGCGGCTGGTCTCGATGAGGGGCTTGCGCACCTCCGGGCCGTTGGCGAGAGAGTGCACGAGGATGTCCAGGCATCCGTCCCCGAAATCCGCGCGCAGGGCGTCCGCGACTTCCTGGATGGTGTAGCCGTCGACCGCACGATAGCGCTTGTCGTCCCGGTACTTGGCGGGAATGTCGTCCGGCGTGTCGAATATGGCGTCGAGGGGATAGATCTTCTCGATCTCGAGTTCGCCGCCCCCCGGAAGCGAGCGGTCCAGCCTTCCCCTCTTGAGGCTCATGCGGAAGATGCGCATCACCGGCGGCCAGGTACCGAAGCAAACGGTGGCGCCGGCGGCCGCCAGAGCGCGCGCGATGGCCCAGCCGTATCCCCTGTCGTCCGCGACCCCCGCGATGAAGGCTCGCTTGCCGCGCAAATCTATCCCAAGCATGTGGACCAACTCCCTCGTTGTACGTTCGCGACCACTCCGATTCTCAAGTCGTGACCACTCCGGGCTGATGGTGCCGACCATTTTGGTCCCGCCCGTGTCATGCCTTTCCTCTCCTTCCCAGCCGCGTGGCCACCCAGAAGAACAGGCCTGCCGTGAACGCCAGCGCGAGCACCGTGCCCAGCCGGTCTCCCGCATCGACCCCCAGGTACCAGGCGGCGCTGACGATGGTCGCGCACGAACAGAGCACGAGCGGTCGCGCATCGCGGCGCAACCCGTACCAGAGCCCGGCGGCTCCGGCGCCGGCCAACACGGCCGCAGCTCCCGCCGGGGGCAGGTCGTACACCTCGAGCGTGGTCCCGAACCCGAGCGGGATGGCGATCAGCACCGACGCCGCCAGGTGAAGACTGTAGCGGGCGCTCCTCAGCGTCTCCGGGGCCCGGTGGATGCCCCAGAGGGCCAGCGCCGTGACCAGCACCAGCCAGGCGTCCAGCGCGAGAAGCGTCTCCTCCCCGAGTTCGAGGGGCCCGGCAGCCGTCATGCCGGCCATCGGATAGCCCGCGTAGAGGCTGACCGCGAAGGCGTAGAGCGCTCGGCGCGAGACGGACTGCGCGCGTCCGGCGCGCAGCAGCATGGCCAGCACCGCCAGCGTCACCACCAGCGCCCCGTCCAGAACCCAGATGATGATTTCGGCGTCCAAGTCGAAGGCGCGAAAGAGAAACGCGGCCAGAAAGCCATGGCCGAGAGCCGTGGCCACGGCCGGCATGACCGGGTTGTGGCGCACGAAGACGGGAATGGTCGCGACGGGAACGGCCAGGGCGAGAAGGCCGACCACGATGCCGCCCGCGGTCGTGTTGTCCCAGGCCTCCATGGAGTAGACGGACGCGGCGAGAAGCAGGATCAGACCGCTGGCCTGGAGCGCATAGGTCACGGGCACGTAGCGCCGGGCGGCCTCGAGCCGCATCCCCAGCAGCACGATCGCGACGCCTGTGCCGGCGATCACGCCCGTGCGCGCACCCGGCCCCAGCTCCGGCCATGACCAGGCGAAGAAGGTGACGGCGGCGATCACCAGGAGAATGCCGGCAGTGCCCGAGACGGCGTATTGCAGGAACCGGCGGCGCGAGCGACGTGTGCTGCGCGCGTGCTCGGCCCGCAGTTGTTCCGCCAGCTCCCCGGAAATGAGCCCGGCTTCCCGCCATCGCTCGAGGGCGGATTCGATGTCTGGTCCGGTCATCTCAGCTCCCCCCCAGCCACAGCCAGAACAGGGCGTAGGCCGCCAGGAGACCAAAGCCCTCCAGGCGCCGCACCTTGAGCGCCGTCCACGCCACGGGCCACACCAGGGCCGACAACACCACCACCGCGAGGAACTCGCGGCCGAGCACGCCCGAGGCGATCGTGAGTGGTTCGATGACAGCCGCGGTACCAAGCACTGCCGTCAGGTTGAAGATGTTGGAGCCGATGACGTTGCCGACTGCGATGTCCGCCTCGTTGCGGGTCGCCGCGACCACGGAAGTCGCCAGCTCGGGGAGCGAGGTGCCGATGGCGACGACGGTTCCGCCGATGAGCAGCTCGGAGATGCCCATGGACGTGGCGATGTCTATTGCGCTGACGACGATCAGCCTCCCCCCCAGCACCAGCAGCCCGGATCCCACGAGAACCTGAAGAATGTTCTTCCCGACGGACCTCGGCTTCGCCTGAATCTCGTCCGCGGTAAAGGCCTCGAACTCCTTCAGGATTTCGGGCGTCTCGCGCCGCGCCGAGCGCAGCAGAGCGGCCAGGTAGAGCACGAGCAGGCCCAGGAGAACCGCGCCGTCCACGCGAGACACGACATGGTCGGCGATCAGGGGATAGGCCAGCAGGGTGATGGCGAGCATGGCCGGAATCTCGCGCACCACCATGCGGCGGTTGACGCCGAGCGGCTGGACGATTGCGGTGACCGCGAGGATCAGGCCGATGTTGGCGAGATTGGAACCGAGAGCGTTGCCGATCGCGAGGTCGGAGCTTCCCCCGATGGCCGCGAGCACGCACACCACCAGTTCGGGCGCGGACGTGCCGAGGGAGACCACGGTCAGGCCCACCACGATCGGCCGCGCTCCGATCGTCCTGCCCAGTCCGGCCGCGCCGAAAACGAGCCAGTGGGCGCCGAGATAGAGGCCGACGACGCCGGCGAGGAGCCCCAGGGCCGCGAGGTACAATCCGGTTACCCGGGCGAAGCCGCGGAGCGGCGGCAGGAGGTGGGCTTCCGGGTTATCATGCCACGAACGATATACGCGCCGCCGGAATCGCGCACCGGGGTCAGTCTTCCGCGGCGGGGTAGCGCTTCAGGAAGGCTTCCTCGTCCAGAACCGTCACGCCCAGTTTTTCCGCCTTGCCGGCTTTCGATCCCGGCTTCTCGCCCTTCACAAGATAGCCGGTCGCGGAACTGACGGAGGAAACCACCCTGTCCCCCCGGTCTTCGACGCGCTTCTTCGCTTCGGATCGCGTGAGTGACTTGAGCCTGCCGGAAAAAACGACGCTCTCGCCATCGCGTCTCCCGCCTTGTCGCTCGGGGGGAGGGACGAGCTCGAAGCCCTTGGACACGATGGCGTCGACCGAGGCCGCGCGGGCGTCGTCTCCAAAGAACGCGGTGATCTTCTCCGACATGATGGGGCCGATGCCCTCCACCTCCTCGAGTCGCTCCGGCGTCGCCTCACGAAGCCTCGGGAGATCGCGGAACTCGGCGGCCAGCACGCGCGCTACCGTGGCCCCCACCTCCGGGATGCCCAGGCCGTAGATGAAGCGTGCGAGCTCGGTCTTCTTCGCGGCCTGGATCGCCGCCGCCAGTTTCGTCGACCTGGTTTCGGCAAAGCCCTCGAGTTCGAGAAGGTCCTCCGGAGTGAGGTCGAAGAGGTCGGCCGGCTGGCGAACGAGCCCCTCCTCAACCAGCAGCGCGACCGTCTCCGAGCCGAGGCCCTCGATGTCGAGCCCGGCCCGGGAAACGAAGTGCTCGATGCCGCGTTCCAGCTGCGCGGGACAGCCGAACTGGTTCACGCACACGATAAACGGTCCGTCCTCCTCCACGTCCTCACCGCAGCGAGGGCATTGTTCCGGGAAGCTGAAGGGCTCCCGGCGGACCTCGTCCGCGCCTTCCACCCGCTCGACCACCTGGGGAATGACGTCGCCGGCGCGCTGGATGCGCACCAGGTCGCCCTCGCGCACGTCCTTGCGTTCCAGTTCCTCGCGGTTGTGCAGGGAAGCGCGTGACACCGTCACGCCGCCGACCTCCACCGGGCGCAGCAGCGCTACCGGGGTGAGCTTGCCCGTGCGTCCGACCTGAACGGCGATCCGCTCCAGTCGGGTCACCTCCTGCCGGGGCGCGAACTTGAACGCGAACGCCCACCGCGGGTGGTGGGAGGTGCTCCCGAGACCGGCGCGAGGCGCCAGCGCGTTCAGCTTGAGCACCACCCCGTCGATCTCGTAGTCGAGGTCGTCGCGTTCCCGGGCAAACTCGGCGTGATAGGCGATGGCCTCCTCGACGTCCGCCACCTTGCGGGTGCGGTCAGGCAGCCTCAGGCCCCAGCCGCGCAGCGCTTCCACCGCCTCCTCGTCGGTGTCGAAAGCCTCGACTTCCCCGGTGTCGACGGCTTCCACTTCCCCGGTTCCGGAGATGGCCCATTCGACGTGGAGGATGTCGTAGGCGAAGAACTCCAGGGGCCGGGTCCGGGTGATGCGCGAGTCCAGCTGGCGCAGCGCCCCCGCCGCCGCGTTGCGCGGGTTGGCGTACGGCTCGAGGCCGGCTTCCACCCGGGTCCGGTTCAGCTCCTCGAAGGAAGAGAGGTACATGAGGACCTCGCCCCGTATGGCAAGCAGGGACGGGATCGGGAAGGCACCCGCCGGCATCTCTGACCCGCCTGCAGGCCCCGGCGGCGCCCCGTCCGCCGGGCCGCCCTCCGCATCCGGGCTCTCGGAAGACCCGAGCGTGGCCGGCTCGTCCGGCGACCCCAGCCGCAACGGCACCGACGGGATGGTGCGGGCGTTTTCGGTCACGCCCTCGCCTTCCCTCCCGTTGCCCCGGGTGACCGCGCGGTCCAGAACGCCGTTCACGTACACCAGCTCGAGCGAAGACCCGTCCAGCTTGGGTTCTGCCAGGTACTCGACCGGCCCCTCCACCGCCTTGCGCACGCGCTCGTCGAAACGGCGCACATCCTCGGGCGCCTCAGATGAGTCGAGCGAGAGCATCTGCACCACGTGCTGCACCACGGGAAGCTCGGAGAGCGGATCCGCCCCGACCCGCCGGGTGGGCGAATCGGGTGTGATCAGGCGGGGAAACGCCGCCTCGATGGCCTGAAGCTCCCGAAACAGCTTGTCGTAGGCGCCGTCCGAGATCTCCGGCCGGTTCTCGACATGGTAGAGGTGGTCGTGGCGCCTGATCTCGGCGCGCAGGCGGTCGGCTCGTCGCCGAACTTCCCCCTCGACTGGGGTCACGTCCTGGTTCTCAAGAGGTCAGGGAGACTCCTCGGGCTGGTCGAAACATGGATTGCGCCCGCCAGCGATGACGAATGACACAACGATAACCTCAACCCCATCGCCACGCCCCCGGAGGATTCGCCAGGCAGCCGGCGGAAACCGCGTTCGGGGATTGAGCCAATACGAACGCGAAAAGGCGTGGTTCAAGACATCCGGTCGTCGTCGTCCGGCGGCTGACCTCCGGGGCGGCGAAGCAGCCGTCGGGCCAGTTCGATGTCGGCCTCAGCTCTCCGTTCCGCGAAGAACTCGGCGGTGCGCATGGCGGAAACCTTCTCGGCAACCGCAGTGTTGACGAACTGGTTGATGCTGGTTCCATCTTCCCGGGCGATCTCCCTGACCGCCATCTTGAGAGATGCCGGCAATCGCAACGGATAGGTTACCGTCTGCTTCTTCCTTTCACTCATCCCGCTATCCTCCCTCGTTCAGGTCCTTCATCCTCGCCAGCGCTTGTCCGGGCGACAGCAACGCGATTCCAAAGCGCACCGGAGCGTCCCCAAAGTCTCGCCGATTGAAGGTTACGAGCCCGTCCGCACGGCCGTTGCTCGAGGCCTCGAGCACCATCTCATCCTGTGGATCGCGCAGCTGGGGACGCCAGAGGAAATGTGTGCGCACCGGCTTCGCGACCGCGCATAGGGCGGTGACGATGGTGCGAACCTCCGATTCGCTGAGGCCCGACGCGATTCGCTGTACCGGATCGTGGCATACACTCTCGTACTCAAGCGCCAGCGCCACCGACATGAGCAGCGTGAATTCTCTGTTCAGCCCCTTGTCAACCAACGCGGCCGAGGCCCCTCGCGGGCTACGGAGCGCAGCAACGACGACGTTGGTATCCAGGACGATACGCATCTCATACAATATGACATCTCATAAGATGTAGCAACGAGGGATCCCTCAGGCTCCGCAGAGAGATCCCCATTCGCCTCCAACCCCCGTTTTCCCTAGATTCCTCCGCCGTGCCAGGACCCGCGAAACACTGGAGGACACCCATGCCAGGTCGTAAACCATCCCGAGGCATTCTGCCCATTCTCCTGATCTCGGCGCTTGCCGCGACCCTGCCTGCCGCCCCCGCGGAAGCGCAGATGGAGCCCACTACTCCGCGCGGAGCCGACGAGGGCCAGGGCCCCTTCGACCGCATGGTCATCCGCGGGGTGACCGTCATCGACGGCACCGGCTCGCCGCCCCGGGGGCCGATGGACGTGGTCATCGAGAACAACCGCATCGTCGAGATAGCGTCGGTCGGGTATCCGCTGGTGGACATCAACGAGAACCGCCGGCCGGACCCGGGCGATCACGAGATCGACGGCGAGGGGATGTTCCTGCTTCCCGGCTTCGTGGACATGCACGCCCACACCGGAGGCGTCCCCAAGGCCCCGCAGGGCGAGTACGTCTACAAGCTCTGGCTGGGACACGGGATCACCACGTCGCGCGGCGTGCCCCACGGCGGGTTCGAGTGGCAGCTGCGCGAGAAGGCGATGGCGGCCAATAACAGCATCGTCGCGCCCCACATGTACTCGTACGTGCGCCCCGGGAGCGGCGAGGGCTGGGGCGGGCGCCCGATCTTCACGCCGGACGACGCGCGCGAGTGGGTGCGCTGGGCCGCGTCGCAGGAGATCGAGGGCCAGACCATCGACGGCCTCAAGCTGGGCGCCTACGACCCCGAGATCATGGCCGCGCTCATCGACGAAGCCCACCAGTTCGACCTGGAGACCGTCGCCCACCTCGACCAGATGGGCATGGCGCGCATGACCGCTGTCGACGCGGCGCGCGTGGGGCTGGACATGATGACGCACTACTACGGGCTCCTCGAGTCCATGCTCACGGACTACTCCGTCCAGGACTGGCCGCTCGACTACAACTACAACGACGAGCAGCACCGCTTCGGCAACGTGGGACGCCTCTGGTACCAGTCCGCCGAGCCTGGAAGCGAGCAGTGGGAGGCGCTCATCGACGAATTCCTGGAGCTCGGCTTCGGGCTCGACCCGACGATGACCATCTACGAGGCGAGCCGGGACGTGATGCGCGCCCGCGAGGCGGACTTCCACGAGGAGTTCACGCTTCCCTCGCAGGACGACTTCTACCAGCCCAGCCGCGTGGCGCACGGATCCTACTGGTTCTACTGGACCACCGAGGACGAGTACCACTGGCGCAGGTTCTACCAGAAGTGGATGCACTTCCTGAACGACTACAAGAACGCCGGCGGAATCGTCACGACCGGGTCGGACTCGGGCTTCATCTACAAGCTCTACGGCTTCGACTACATCCGCGAGTTCGAGCTGCTGCGCGAGGCGGGCTTCCATCCCACCGAGGTGATCCGCTCCGCGACGCTGTATCCGGCGCAGATGCTCACCAAGTACAGCGATGAGCCCGCCGACTTCGGGATCATCCGCCCGAATATGCGCGCCGACCTGGTGCTGGTCGACGAGAATCCGCTCGAGAACCTGAAGGTGCTGTACGGCAACGGTGCGCCGAAGCTGGACGACGAGACCGGGGAGCCGGGGCGCGTCGGCGGCATCAGGTACACGATCAAGGACGGCATCATCTACGACGCCCGGCAGCTGCTGGAGGACGTGAAGGAGATGGTGCGGCAGGCGAAGGCGGAGCGGGCGGCGGTCTCGGACGGCTCCCGGCGGTAGATTTCCCGGGTTGGGGCACGCGGGCGCCTGGTCGCCGGCCCGTAGTGAACACCCCGCGATGACCGCCGCAAGCGAGAGTGGCCGGACACCCCTCGACATCGCCAGCCTGCGGGCGGACACCCCCGGCTGCCGGGAGCGGGTCCACCTGAACAACGCGGGCGCCGGCCTCATGCCGGCGCCCGCGTTGCGTGCCGCACGCGACCACCTGGAACTCGAGGCGCGCATCGGCGGCTACGAGGCCGCCGACGCGCGCGCCGGCCAGGTTGCCGCCGCCTACGAAGCGGTCGCCGGGCTGCTCGGGGCGGCGCCCGCCAACATCGCCTTCATGGAGAACGCCACCGCGGCCTTCAACCAGGCCCTCTCGTGCATCCCCTTCCAGCGCGGCGACGTGCTGGTGACCAGCACGAACGACTACGTCTCCAACCAGATCGCCTACCTGTCCCTGCAGGCCCGCCTGGGGGTGGAGGTGGTGCGGGCGCCCGACCTGCCCGAGGGGGGCGTCGATCCGGCGGCGGTCGCGCGCATCATCCACCGCCGGGGCGCGCGCCTGGTCGCGCTCACGCACGTGCCCACCAGTTCCGGTCTGGTGCAGGCGGTCGAGGAGGTGGGGCAGGCCTGCCGCGAGCGCGGCGTCCTCTACCTGGTCGACGCCTGCCAGTCGGTGGGGCAGATGCCGGTGGACGTCCGCGCCATCGGCTGCGACTTCCTCTCCGCCACCGCCCGCAAGTTCCTGCGCGGGCCGCGGGGAGCGGGCTTCCTCTACGTTTCGGACCGCGTCCTGGACATGGACCTCGAGCCCCTGCTGCCCGACCTGAGGGGCGCGCACTGGATCGACACCGACCTCTACCAGCCGGCCCCGGACGCGACCCGCTTCGAGAACTGGGAGTTCGCGTACGCGCTGGTGCTGGCGACCGGCGAGGCGGCGCGCTACGCGACCCGGCTCGGTCTTGACAACATCCGCGAGCGCGCGTGGGCGCTGGCGGACTTCGCGCGCGATACCCTTGCCGCCATGGACGGCGTGACCGTCCTGGACCAGGGGCGGGTCCGCTCCGCCATCGTTTCGGTGCACCTGGAGGGCCACGACCCCGTCGAACTCGTCCACGAACTCCGCGAGCGGGGCATCAACACCTCCGCCACGCCCCATGGCTACGCCCTGATCGACCTAGACGCCAAGGGGGTCGAGAGCACGCTGCGCGTCTCTCCCCACTACTACAACACCCGCGCTGAAATCGAGGCGCTCGTGGACGCGCTCCGCGATCTCCCGCGGAACGGCCCGGGTCAGTCCGGCAGTTAACGGGCGCTCTCCCGCCAGGTCCTCCATTCATCCGCTCGACACCAAATCCCATCGATCACCAGGACAACGCCATGAAGCACCATCGATCGATCGCCGCCGTTGCCGTCCTCCTCCCGGCGCTCGCCTTCGCCGCCTGCAACCGCGACGCCCCGTCCCTCGAGGATGCCCCCGTGGACGAACCCGCCGCCAGCGTAGCGACTCCCCCGCTTCCCGAGGGCGCCCAGGCTTTCTCCCTCCTCGGCGAGCCGCTGTTCCCCAACCCGGCGGCGCCGGACATCGCGGCGCAGCAGGCCGAAGACATCGATGTGGCCCGCGCCGACTACGAGGCCGACCCGGACGACGCCGACGCCATCATCTGGCTGGGCCGGCGCATCGGCTACACGGGGCTCTACCGCGAGGCCATCGACGTCTTCAGCGAAGGGATCGAGAAGCATCCCGGGGACGCCCGCATGTACAGGCACCGGGGGCACCGCTGGATCAGCGTGCGCGAATTCGACCGGGCCATCGAGGACCTCTCCCACGCCGCCGCCCTGGAGGAAGGCGCGCCCGACGAGGTGGAACCGGACGGCCAGCCCAACGCCCGCGGCATCCCCACCAGCACCCTCCAGTCCAACATCCACTACCATCTGGCGCTCGCGCACTACCTGAAGGGCGATTTCGAAGCCGCGCTCCCGGCCTACGAAGACTACATCGCCGTCACCACCAACCCGGACCAGCTGGTCGCGATATCGCACTGGTGGTACATGGCGCTCCGCCGCCTGGGCCGCGACGAAGAAGCGGCCGCCGTCCTCGAGCCCGTGACCGCCGACCTCGACGTCATCGAGAACACCAGCTACCACCAGCTTCTGCTGATGTACAGGGGCGAGATCGAGGCCGACGAGCTGTGGGACCCGGCGCAGGAGGATCCATCCGGCGTGGCCATCGCCTGCGGCGTGGCGACCTGGCACCTCTACAACGGGCGCGAAGAGCTGGCGGAGGAGATGTACCGGCGCATCCTGGAGGGCTCGGGCTGGGCCGGATTCGGCTACATCGCGGCGGAAGCCGAGATCGCGCGCCTCCAGGCCGGCTGATCCGGCCCTGCAAGCCGGCTGATCCAGCCTTCGATTGCTTGACCCTTGGGACGCCCAATTCTAGATTCCTGAAACCGAGAATCATTCTTGATTACAGGGGCTCCCGGACGGAGCCCCCTGTCATCTTCCACCCCTGGGCCCCCGCATCTGCGCGGGCCGGAGCCCCTCTCGACCGATAGCAATGAGCGACGCGCCAATTCTGAGAACCGCCGGCCTGCGCGCCCGGGTCACCGAAGAGGAGATGGAAATCCTCAAGGGTGTCGACCTTGCGATCCGCCCCGGTGAGATACACGCCATCATGGGCCCGAACGGGTCCGGAAAGAGCACGCTGGCCAAGGTGCTCGCCGGTCATCCGGGGTATGAGGTGACCGGCGGCAGCGCCTTCTTCGACGGCCAGGACCTGCTGGAGCTGGAAACCGACGAGCGCGCCCGCGCGGGCGTCTTCATGGCATTCCAGTATCCCGTCGCCATCCCAGGCGTCTCCATCGCCAATTTCCTGCGCACCGCGCTGCAGGCTCGCCTCGAGGACGGCGAGGAACTCGACCTGTTCGACTTCCAGGACATCCTGCTGGAGCGCATGGAGCTGCTGGAGATGTCCCCTTCCTTCGCCGAGCGCGCGGTCAACGACGGCTTCAGCGGGGGCGAGAAGAAGCGCAACGAGATCCTGCAGATGGCGGTTCTGGAGCCGAGTCTGGCCATCATGGACGAAACCGACTCGGGTCTCGACATCGATGCGCTCAAGGTCGTGGCGCGCGGCGTCAACACCCTGCAGGAGGAGCGGCCCGCGATGGCCGTGCTGCTCATCACGCACTACCAGCGGCTGCTCAACTACATAGAGCCCGACTTCGTCCACGTCATCGTGGACGGGCGCATCGTCCTTTCCGGCGGTCCGGAAGTCGCGCTCAGCCTGGAGGAAGGCGGCTACCACGAGCACCGGAAGCTGCAATCGACCGTTTCCGCCGCCTGACGGCGAACGGCCAACCCGCGAGGTCCAACATGCCCAGCAACGAAGCCGTACAAGACATCGGCCTCGACGATTACAAATACCATTTCATCACCGAGGACGAACCCGTCTTCCGCAGCGGGCGCGGCCTGAACGAGAAGGTCGTGCGCGAGATCTCGGCGCAGAAGGGCGAGCCGGAGTGGATGCTCGACTTCCGCCTCAAGGCGCTCGCCATCTACAACGCCAAGCCGATGCCCACCTGGGGCGGCGACCTCTCCCAACTGGAGTCGGTGCTCGGCGAGATCTTCTTCTACGTGCGCCCCCAGGAGCGCATGGAGCGATCGTGGGACGACGTTCCGGTGAACATCAAGGAGACCTTCGACCGGCTGGGGATTCCGGAGGCCGAGCGCGACATCCTGGCCGGGGTCGGCGCCCAGTACGAGTCGGAGATGGTCTACCATTCGCTCAAGGCGGAATGGGAGGCCCAGGGCGTCATCTTCGACTCCATCGAGGACGGCCTGCGCAACCACCCGGAGCTCTTCCGCGAGCATTTCGCCACCGTGATCCCGGCCGCCGACAACAAGTTCTCGGCGATGAACTCGGCGGTCTGGTCTGGCGGATCCTTCGTTTACATCCCGCCGGGCGTCGAGCTGGATACCCCGCTGCAGGCGTATTTCCGGGTGAACCAGGAGCAGATGGGGCAGTTCGAACGCACCCTCATCATCGCCGACGAGGGCTCGCGCGCCCACTACATCGAGGGGTGCACCGCACCGGTTTATTCGACCGAGTCGTTCCACTCCGGCGTGATCGAGATCGTGGTCAAGCCGGGCGCGCACTTCCGCTACACCACCATTCAGAACTGGTCCAACAACATGTACAACCTCGTGACCCAGCGCTCGCTGGTGCACGAGAACGCGACCATGGAATGGCTGGACGGGAATCTCGGGTCCAAGCTCACCATGAAATACCCGTCGTGCTACCTCGTGGGAGAGCGCGCGCACGGCTCGATCCTGTCGATCGCCTACGCGGGCAACGGCCAGCACCAGGACACGGGCGGCAAGGTCGTCCACGCGGCGCCCCGCACGAGTTCGTCGATCGTCTCCAAGTCCATCTCCAAGGGGAGCGGACGGGCGAGCTACCGGGGGCTGTGCAAGGTCTACGAGGGATCCACGGACGCGAAGTCGAACGTGGAATGCGATGCGCTGCTCATCGACGAGGCGGCGCGCACCGACACCTACCCCTACATCGAGATCGACGAGAACCAGTCCACGGTCGGGCACGAGGCCCGCGTGTCCAAGGTGGGGGAGGAGCAGATCTTCTACCTGATGAGCCGGGGCATGCCGGAAGAGGAAGCCATGGCGCTGATCGTGCGCGGCTTCATCGAGCCGATCGCCCGACAGCTGCCGCTCGAGTACGCGGTTGAGCTGAACCGGCTGATCGAGCTGGAGATGGAGGGGTCGGTAGGATAACGGGAAGCGACAGGATCACACGCACATTCGCGCCCGCCCGCGGGCGTTGAGCATAAAAGCAACGGCATGTCCCGGACATCGACATTACAGGCTCCCGCCGCGGGGCCGCTGGAAGGAGTGACGGCGACCATCAACGCGGCGGCCGTGGAGCGCCTGGCGGCCGGCGAGCCGGACTGGCTGGCGCAGCGCCGCTGGCGGGCCTGGGAGGCCTACGAGCGGACCCCACTCCCCACGACCCGGCTCGAGGAGTGGCGCTACACCGACCTGTCGCGCACCCTCGACCTCGACGCTCTGCGTCCCGCGGCCCCCGGCCCCCGCGGCCTCTCCCCCGACGCATGGCCCGCCGAGCTGCGCCAGGCCATGCGCGAGGACTGGGACGCGGCCGGCCATATCGTCGAGATCGACGGGCGGGTGGTGCACACCGACCTCCTGCCCGAACTGGCGGCGCAGGGCGTGGTGCTGGCGTCGCTCACGGATGCGGTCCACACCCACGAGGATCTGCTTCGCGAGCACCTGGCGGTCGAAGCGATCCCCCCGGACCAAGGCAAGTTCTCCGCACTCAACGCGGCGCTCTGGACCGATGGCGCCGTGCTGTTCGTGCCCCGCAACGTGACCCTGCCGCTGCCCGTTCGCATCACCCGCTGGGTGTCGGATCCGGCGGCGGCCTACTTCACCCGCACCCTGGTGGTGGGAGAGGGCGGGTCCACGCTCTCGGTGGTTGAGGAGTGCCTGTCGCCGAGTTTCGGGGAGCAGACCTTCTGCCTCTCGGCCACGGAAGTTCTCGCCGACGACAACAGCGCCACCCATTACGCGTCCCTGCAGCGGATGGGGTTGGGCGTGTTCCACATGGCGCTCTACCGTTCGCTGGTCGGCCGCGACGCGCGCACGGATTCTCTGCACGTGACCCTGGGGGCAAGCACCGCGCGGCTGGATCTGAACTCGGAGCTGGGCGCGCCCGGAGCCCACAGCCACATCCTGGGTCTCTATTTCGGCAACGAGGACCAGCACTTCGACCACTGCACCAGCCAGAACCACGCGGCGCCCCACGCCACCAGCGATCTGCTCTACAAGGGGGCGCTGGACGACGCCTCGGGTTCGGTGTTCCGCGGCATCATCCGCGTCGCTCCCGGCGCCCAGCGCACCGACGCCTACCAGACCAACCGCAACCTCCTGCTCTCCGAGGAGGCTTCGGCCCATGCGCTGCCCAATCTCGAGATCGAAGCGGACGACGTGCGCTGCTCGCACGGGGCCACGGTGGGTCAACTCGAGGAGGAGGCGCTCTTCTACCTGCAGAGCCGGGGGCTGTCGCGGCGTCGGGCCGAACGCCTGGTGGTGCGGGGCTTCCTGCAGGACGTGCTGCGGCGGCGCCCGCCGGGAGGCGTGACCGAGAAGGTGACGCGGGCCATCGAGGAGAAGCTCCGTGGCTAACGGTCCCCGGCTGCATCCGCGGCCGCGGGCGGCTCGTCCACGGGCTGCCGGGCGCGGGGCTTCCGCGCTGCGCGAGGGAGGCGCCGGGCCCGGGGAGGAAAGGGCTCGTGTTTAGGAAGAAGCCGGAGTGGCACTGCGTGGCGGATGTGGATTCGTGCCCTCCGGGTTCGCTGCTCGCGGTGATGGCCGGAGACACCCCCGTGGTGCTGGCGAACGTGGACGGCACCTTCTACGCCCTCCGCGACCGCTGCTCCCACGCCGACTATCCGCTCTCCGACGGGTCGCTGGACGGCGACCAGGTCGAGTGCATGTACCACGGGGCCCGCTTCGACCTTGCCACCGGACGCGCCCGGTGCCTGCCCGCGATCCGGCCGGTTCGCTCCTACCCGACCGAGGTGCGGGATGCGGCGGTGTTCGTGCTGGCGGGAAAATGAACGGTCCTGCGGCGCCGGCCGGAGCCCGCGCCAGCGAGAGGCGCTCGCGGGCGAACGCCTTCGCCGCCGCGGTCCGGCGCGACTTCCCGGCCCTGCAGCAGGAAGTCAACGGCAAGCCGCTGATCTACCTCGACAACGCCGCCTCCACCCAGAAGCCCGACGCGGTCATCGACGCGATCGCGCACTACTACCGGCACGACCACGCCAACGTGCACCGGGGCATCCACGAGCTGGCGCGCCGGGCGACCGAGGCCTACGAGGGCGCGCGCCGAAAGGTCGCCCGCTTCCTGGGCGCCGCCGACGCCGCCGAGGTGATCTGGACGCGCGGCACCACCGAAGCGATCAACCTGGTGGCGAGCGGCTGGAGCCACACCTTCCTCGGCGAGGGCGACGAGATCGTGCTCTCGACCCAGGAGCACCACTCCAACCTCGTGCCCTGGCAGCTCGCCGCCGCCCGCGCCGGAGCCCGCCTGCGCTACCTGGAGCTCGACGGCGAGGGCCGGCTCCGGCTCGACCAGCTCCCGGGGCTGCTCTCGCCACGCACCCGCATGGTGGCCCTCTCCCACGTGTCCAACGCGCTGGGGACGGTCAACCCGGTGGCGGAGATCGCCGAGCAGGTGCACGCCGCCGGCGCCCTCCTGCTGGTGGACGGCGCGCAGGGCGCCCCCCACCTGCCCGTCGACGTGACGGCGCTCGGTTGCGACTTCTACGCCGTCTCGGGCCACAAGATGTGCGGGCCCACCGGGATCGGCGCCCTCTGGGGACGGCGCGAGCTGCTCGATCGGATGGAGCCCTACCAGGGTGGCGGCGAGATGATCTCGGTGGTCGAGCGCGACCACAGCACCTGGGCCGAGGTGCCCCACAAGTTCGAGGCCGGCACGCCCAACGTGGCCGGGGCGGTGGGGATGGGGACGGCCGCCGACTACCTCACCGGCATCGGGCACGCCGCGCTCGCCGGGCACGAGCGCACCGTGCTCGAATACGCGCTCGACCGCCTGGCGACCGTCAAAGGCATCCGCCTTTTCGGGCCGCCCGCCGCCGAACGCTGCGGGGTGGTGTCGTTCCTGCTCGACCATGCCCACGCCCACGACGTCGCGACCATCCTGGACGCGGAAGGGGTCGCGGTGCGGGCAGGCCACCACTGCGCGCAGCTGGTTATGAAGCACTTCGGCGTGCCCGCCACCTCGCGCGCCTCCTTCTACTTGTACAACGACACCGAAGACGTGGACCGGCTGGTCGAGGGGCTGGACCGGGTGAACGCCATCTTCGGCTGAGGCGACAGACCGCGGAAATCGCACCATGACCCAGATCGCCCTGAGTTCGCTCTACCAGCAGCTCATCCTCGAGCACTACCGCAAGCCGCGAAACAAGGGCCGGCTGCCCGCCCCGACCGTGGTCGTGCACATGAACAACCCCGTCTGCGGCGACGATATCCAGCTGCATCTGGCGGTGGATGCCGAGCAGCGGGTGACCGCCGCCACCTTTCTCGGCCACGGCTGCTCCATCTCCCAGGCCTCGGTCTCGATGATGACCGTGCGCCTGAAGGGGAAGACCCTCGACGAAGCGATGGCCCTCGCCGACCGCTTCACCGAGATGATGCACGGAAGCAGGGAGGCCGCCCGCGACAGGGCGTTGGGCGAACTGCGCGCGCTTCAGGGGGTGAGCAAGTTCCCGGTGCGCATCAAGTGCGCGCTCCTCGGCTTCGACGCGCTGCAGGAGGCCGCGAAGCGAGTCCGGGCAGCGTCAGCAGCGTCAGAGTCGGACGGAGGATAACGCCGACCGCGCTTCTCCGAATGCCCGGACGTCAGGGCTCCAGCAACACCTTCACCGCCCCGCTCGCACGATGGTTGGCGGCGGCGCCCAGCGCGGTGCGGAACTGTCGCAGCGGGAAGACGTGGGTCACCATCTTCTCCAGAGGCGTGCCCGTTTCCTCCATCAGCTCGTGCGCGATCGCCATGGTGTGGCGGGTCCCGCCCCGCCAGCGCTCCCGGCCGTACCCCACGTACCCCTTCAGGTCGAGCTCCCGGGCCCACATCAGTGTCAGGTCGAGCCGGGTCCGGCCCGCGCACCCCAGCATCACCACGCGTCCCCGCGGTGCGGCGAAGCTCAGTGACTGGGCCAGGCTTCCCGCGCTGCCCACGCAGTCGAAGATCAGCGGAAACCCCCCGCGCTCGAAGACCTCGGGGCCCACGATGGGCTGATACGCCACCGCCCCGGTGTCGACCAGCGCGTTGCGGGCCTCGAAGCCCGGCGACACCACGTCGGAGGCGCCGAACGTCCGCGCCAGCTCCGCTTCGTGCGGGCGCTTGGTCTGGCCCAGCAGGAATCCGTCGAAGCCCAGCGCGCGCAAGGCCCAGATGGTGCCCAGCGCGATGGGGCCGCTGCCGATCACCAGCACGGGTTCGTCCGGGTGAGGGGGGCTGCGGAGCGCGCCGTGCACCCCGATCGAGATCGGTTCGGTCAGGACCGCGCGGCGGTCGGGAATGACGTCCGGAACCGGAAACAACTGGCTCTCGTGCGCCACCATGCGCTCCCCCCAGCCCCCCGGCAGATCGCCGTGGTAGCCGATGGTGAGCCCGCGTCCCAGGCGGCGGCCGCTCTCGAGCGGGGGACCTTCCTCCCCCGCCCGCTCGCACGTGGAATGGAGGCCCGCGTCGCAGGACCGGCAGTGGTCCGCCGCGCCAAAGCCGCGCGTGGTACACGAAATCATCGGATCCACCACCACCCGCTGGCCCACCTCCACGGCGCGCACCCCGGGCCCCGTCTCCACCACCCGCGCGAGGATCTCGTGGCCGAGCACCGCCGGGAAGGAACCGAAGGGCTCCATCGACGGGCTGGCGGCGTAGGTCACGTTGCTGATGTCGGATCCGCAGATGCCGCTCTGCAGCACCTCCAGCCCGACCCACGACGGCCCGGGCAGCTCGGGGACGGGCAACTCCTCGAGCCTGACGCCACCGGCGGCCCCGAAGAGCGCCCAGTCGGTCACCCGGCCGAGCGACTTGGCGATCAGGTACCCCGGGATCGAAACGTGAAAACAGACGGCGCGCATGGCTGGCTCGAGGCTGGTCGGAAGCAGTTTGGGGGATTGCGGCCTCGGTACGGGTTGGCCGGAAGCCGGTGCTCAGGGCTGGCCCTCCTCTCGCAGCGCCCTGAGCGCCAGACGAACCTGCACCGGCACCATCGCCCGGCGCCAGTCCGCATCGACGATCGCGTTTTCCAGCGGATGGCACTGGCGGAAGGCCCGCTCCGCGAGCGCCTCGATCACCTCGTTCGAGAGCGGGCGGCCCAGCGCGATGCGGGCCCATCCGGTCAGCAGCCGCGGCCGGGCGCCCAGCGCGGTCACCACGCCCATGATCTGGCAGGTTCGACCGGAGCGCTGGAAGTCGGCGGAGACGGCCACCGACAGCAGCGGGAAGTCGATGGAGCGGCGCTGGCGCAGCTTGGTGTACGCCGCGCGGCTGTCGCGCGAGGGGAAGGGAACGCGCACCCGGGTAACGATCTCCCCCGGCTTCCTTCGGCTGTTCCAGATGCCGTCAGCCAGGAAGAAGTCGTTCAGGCCCACTTCCCGGCGTCCCTCCGGTCCGGCCAGTTCAACGGTCGCGCCCAGCGTCATGAGCACGGGCGGGGTATCGGCCGAATGCGCGGCCACGCACTTCTTCCCCACGCGGGTGACGTGGCACACATCCCCGTCCTTCTTGAGGCAGTACCCGAGGGCATCGCGCCAGAACTCCGTCTGGTTGTAATACGTGCAGCGGGTGTCCAGGCAGATGTTGCCCCCCAGGGTGCCCATGTTGCGCAACTGCGGCCCCGCCACCTGCCCGGCCGCGGCGGCCAGCGACGGGAACCGGCGCCGCACCTCGGGATGCCGCGCGACCGACGCCAGCGTCTCGGCGCCTCCGATCACCAGGGCGCTGCCCTCGCGCCGGAACCCCCTCAAGCCGCGGATCTGCTTGAGCGCGATCAGGTGGTCGGGGGTGAAGAGTCGATGCTTCATGTTGGGGATGAGATCAGTGCCCCCGGAGACCGGAAGCGCCCGGCTCCCCCAGCGGTCCAGCAGCCCCACGGCTTCGTCGACGGTTCGGGGCCGGTGATACCGGAACGGCGGCAGGCGCAGCATCAGCGATCCCCGCCGGCCACGCCCGGAGCCAGGGGCCGGGCAACCATGATCCCGTCCTGGCTTCCGATGCGCTGCACGCGCTGCGAGAGCGGAACCTCGCTGATCTGGACCGCGGACCCGACCAGGGGGGCATGGAGCAGGAACACGCTGCCGTCGCGCACCAGCGCCAGACCGGTGTGCGCGATGTCGAGGCCCTCGACGGTGGACGTGGCTGCGATGATGTCGCCGTCGGCGATGTCCGCAGCCGCGTCCTCGATGTGCTCCTCGCCGATGTAGTAGCGCGGCCGCGCGCTCAGCCGCGCCTCCGCGCGCGCGATCTCGTCGACCACGCCGGGCTGGGAGAGCTGCCGGTAGGCGTCCGGGTGCGTCGACATGAAGTCGATCGGGGTATCGTCGGCCATGCCGCCGAGCTCCAGGGAGACGTCGCGCACCAGCCCGCGCGCCTCGTTGTCGGCGATCCACTCCGAGAAATAGTGCAGCCGGCTCGGATAGCCCTCGAGCTTCCCGCCCCGGTACCGGATCTCGGTAAGCAGGCGCCGGTACTCGTCGCGCAGCATCTCCTCGTTCTCAAGCACGGACGGGTTGTGGAGATGAACGAGGCGGCCCAGCGCGAGCACGTTCTCGACGAAGGTGACGCAGTCGAGTTCCGTCAGGTTGATGACCAGCCGCTCGGGACCGCCCACCTCCAGTGTCGCGGGCACGTACGCGGTGCCCACGAAGGTGACCCCGATGCGTGCCATGGTCTCGCCCAGCGGGCGCAGGTGAAGCTCCTCGTCCCAAGCCTGGGCGAGGGCCGAGCGCACGATGTCCCAGTCCTCCGCCGTCCCCTCGGACATCGCCAGCAGGCGGGCCTCCTCGGCGTCAGACCCGGAATCGCCGGACTCGCAGGATGCGGCGGCGAAAACGGCTGCGGCGACCGTGGTCCATCGCACCAGGCCGCGCATCAACCCACTCCCGCAGTCGCCGCGCCGGCGTGCGCCGATTCCCCGGGCGCGGCGGCCCGTCGCCGGGGCGGCTTCAGCGACCTCGGGCCCCCGGCGTCCCGGATGGCCTTCCACACGTTCGGCGGCGAGAAGGGCAGACGGTCCATGCGAACTCCGGTTGCGTCGTAGATGGCGTTGGCGATCGCGGGGATCGAGGAATGGAGCGGGCCCTCGCCCGCCTCCTTGGCGCCGTAGGGCCCCTCCGGATCGATCGACTCGACGATCAGCGACTCGATTTCCGGGGTGTCCAGGCTCGTGGGGATGCGGTAGTCGAGGAGCGAGGGCGCGTTGTGGAGCCCGGCGCGCCCCTGCGAGGCCGTCTTGAAGATATGCTCCTCCATGAGCGCCTCGGCGAAGCCCATGTAGACGGACCCCTCCATCTGGCCTTCCACCAGCACGGGGTTCAGGGCGCGCCCGCAGTCGTGCGCCACCCAGATCCGGGCCACGTCCACGACCCCGGTCTCGACATCCACCTCGACCTCCGCCACATGGGCCGTGAAGGAGTACGCGGGCGACGCGCCGATGGTCCCGCCCCGGTAGTCGCCGTGATTGTCGCGCGGGGTGTTGTACCAGCCGGTGGCCCCCAGCGTGCCGAAGCGCGCCTCGGCCAGGTTGAACGCCTGCGCGATGGGCATCCGGCGCTCGGTGTCCGGCGCGTAATACGCCCATCCCCCGGCCAGTTGTACCTCGCCCGGACGACACTCCCAGTCGCCGGCGACGGCCTCCTGCACCTTTCGCCGCAGCTTCCGGGCGGCGTCGATGCAGGCGTTGCCGAGCATGAAGGTGATGCGCGACGAATAGGCGCCCAGGTCCACCGGGGTGAAGTCGGTGTCGCCGGCCAGCACGCGCACGTACTCGAGCGGCACGCCCAGCTCCTCTGCGGTGATGTACGCGACCATGGAATCGCAGCCCTGCCCGATCTCCGAAGCGCCGCTCAGCACCGCCACCCGCCCCGACCTGTCCACCTGCAGCTGGATCGCCGACTGCGGCATCTCGTTGGGATAGACCGGGTAGTTGGTCCCGGAGATGTAGCACGATCCGGCCACCCCGAGTCCCCGTCCCCGGGGAAGCCGGCGGAAGCGTTCCCGCCAGCCGCTGGCCTTCTCCACCGCGTCCAGGCACTCCAGGAAGCCGTTCGAGGTGACGCGCAGCTCGTTGACCGTGCGCGTGTCGCTGCCCATGAAGTTGACGCGCCGGAGCTCGATGGGGTCCATGCCCAGCCTCTCGGCCAGCTTGTCCAGCTGCACCTCGAAGGCGAAGCGCGGCTGCACCGAGCCGTGGCCGCGTTTGGGGCCGCACGCGGGCTTGTTGGTGTACACGCGCGTGGAATCGAACCGGTACGCGGGCATGGCGTAGGGCGCGGTGAGCAACTGGCCGGCGTAATACGTGGTCACCAGCCCGAAGGACGCGTAGGCGCCTCCGTCCAGCACGACCTCCGCGTCCACCGCCTGCAGCCTGCCCTCGTCGTCGGCGCCCGTCCGGTACTTCATGTGGAAGGGATGCCGCCCGCGGTGGGCGTAGAACACCTCCTCGCGGGTGTACAGGATCTTGACCGGGCGCCCCGTCACCATGGCCAGGCGGGCGACGCAGAACTCCAGGTCGAAGGGCTCGGACTTTCCGCCGAACGCCCCGCCCACGGGCGGCTGGACGACCCGGATGGTCGCGGGATCCAGCCCCAGCACCGAGGCCAGCTCGCGGTGCAGGTAGTGGGGGACCTGCGTGGCCGACCACACCGTCAAACGTCCGTTCTCGTCGTAGCGGCCGATGGCGCAGTGCGGCTCGATGGGCGTGTGGGTGGTGCCCTCGAAGAAGTACTCGCCCTCCACCACCACCTCCGCGCCCGCCATGCGCCCGTCCACCTTGCCGAAGCTGAGCTCCACGCGCTTGGTGACGTTGCCGTTCCGCCCCTCCCGGCGCGGCTCGTGGATGAAGGGACGCTCCTCGCTCCCGTCCGCCGCGAGCGCCTCCTCCGGATCCAGACAGGCCGGCAGTTCCTGGTAATCGACGCGGATGCGCGACAGCGCCCGGATGGCCGTGTCCTCGTCCACCGCCGCCACCGCGGCAACCCCGTCACCGATGTAGCGCACCCGCTCCACGCACAGCGGGTATTCGTCGGGCGTCCAGGGAATGATGCCGTATCGGACCGGCATGTCCCGCCCGGTGATGACGGCGTGCACGCCCTCGAGCGCAAGCGCCCGGGAGGCATCGATGGAGAGGATGCGGGCGTGGGGATGCGGGCTCCGCAGAATCTTTCCGTGCAGCATGCCCGGGAGCGAGATGTCGTCGGTGTATGCCGCCTTGCCCGTGGCCTTGGCCAGACCGTCCACCTTGCGCTGCGGCTTGCCGATCAGGCGGAAACCGGACCCGCCCCCCGAGTCCGGCTCCGGTGCGTCTCTCGTTTCCGCCCACAGGGGAAGATCCGCCGGGGCCTGGCCACCTCCCCCGCTATCGCTCATTCGCCGGTCTCCACTCGGCCGGTCTCCGTTCGCAACACCGCGGCCGCCGACTCTACGGCATCGTAGATCTTGGTGTAGCCGGTGCAGCGGCAGAGATTGCCGGCGAGCGCTTCCCGGATCTCCGTCCGGCTCGGGGAATCGTTGCGCTCCAGGAGGGCGACCGCCGAGCACAGGATGCCGGGCGTGCAGAACCCGCACTGCGCCGCTCCGTTGAGGTCGAAGGCGTCCTGCACCGGATGCGGCCGCCCCGCGCCGGCGAGCCCTTCGACGGTGCGAATCTCGCGCCCTTCCGCCTCGAGCACCGGGGTGATGCAGGACAGATGAGGCTCTCCATCGAGGATGACCGTGCATGCCCCGCAGTCGCCCTTGTCGCAGCCCTGCTTGGAGCCGGTGAGCCCGATGACGTAGCGAAGCGTCTCCAGCAGCGTGTAGTGCGACGGGACGCCCGGTGCGTAGTCGTCTCCGTTTACGCGCAGGTGAACGATGTAGGTCGTGGCCTTCGCCATGCGAGTCCGTCAGCCTCCTGCTTCTTCCGGGCCGCATCGAGCGCCCCGCGGCGCGCTCCGATCGGGGTCGCCCGTCGGACAACGCGCGACCGCCATGCACGAAGTAGTACCAGGACTTGAGGCGACAGTTCGCTCCTCGTTACTTTCCGCTCATTGGGATGCCCGGGCGGCGATCCGGTAACCGCCATCGCCGACTCCGTGTCCCGTCCCCCGTTGTCCCCCGCGATCGGAGTGATTTCGCGATGCCATACCCGGAGATGATCGTCGCCCCCATGCGCGCGGAACTCGTCCGCATGGGTTTTCAGGAGCTGCGCACGCCCGACCAGGTCGATGCGCTCGTTGACGGTGAAGACCGCACCCTGCTGCTGGTCGTGAACTCGATCTGCGGTTGCGCGGCGGGAGCGATGCGGCCCGGCGTCGCCCTGGCGCTGGAGCACGAGAATCGCCCCGAGATCCTGACCACGGTTTTCGCGGGTCAGGACATGGACGCCACCGCGAAGGCCCGCGAGTACATCGCCGGCTACCCGCCGTCGTCCCCCTCGGTCGCGCTGTTCAAGGACGGCGAGCTCGTGTACATGATGGAACGCCACCAGATCGAGGGGCATTCGGCCTACCAGATCGCCGCCGACTTGGGTAGCGCCTTCGACGAGCACTGCGCCTAGCTCCTGCTGCACGGCCATCGCCCGGCTGACGGGCGGCCTGCGCCTCAGGGGCGACCCTTCAGAGGATCGTCTGTCCCAGCGCGGAGGCGATCAGCCCCACCGCCATTTGCGCGGTGCGGTTGCGGGCATCCAGCACGGGGTTGAGTTCCACCACCTCCAGGCTGAGCAGCCGTCCCGACCGGGCCACCTTCTCGCAGATCAGGTGTCCTTCGCGGAAGGTCAGCCCGCCGGGCACGGGCGTGCCCACCCCGGGCGCGATCATGGGATCGAGGCTGTCCAGGTCGTAGGACAGGTGGAATCCGGCGGTGCCCGCGCCGGCTCTGGCGATCGCCTCGTCGACACAGGGGGCGATGCCGCGCTCGTCGACTTCCGACATGGTGAACACGCGCACGCCGGATGAGATGACCACCTCCCGTTCGGCGGCGTCGATTTCGCGCACGCCGATCATGCTCACGTTCTCCGGCCGCACCGCCGGGTGCCTGTCCGCCAGCGACCGCAGGACCTGCGGCCCGTGGCCCGTGAGCACCGCCAGCGGCATTCCGTGCACGTTGCCGGAGGGACTGGTCCCGGGCGTGTTCATGTCCGAGTGCGCATCCACCCAGATGAGCCCGACCCGCTCCCGGCTGCGCCCGTAGAAGCGGCTCACCCCCGCCACGGATCCGATGGCGATGCTGTGGTCACCGCCCAGCACGAGGGGCATGCATCCCCGCACCAGCGCATCCTCGACCATGTCCCGCGCGCGGCGGCATACGGACTCGATTTCGGGCAGGTAGCGCGCGTGCAGGTCCTGCTGGTCGGACCGTTCGGGATCGGTCGCCACCACCGTTCCCATCTCGCGAATGCGGTAGTCCAGCCCTTCCAGCATGTTCCGCAGGCCGGCGATACGGATCGCGGACGGTCCCATGTCCACGCCGCGCCGCCCGGCGCCGAGGTCCATCTGCACCGACACCAGCGCCAGCTCCTTCACCATCCGCGGAGCTCCTTTCGGCGCGCCTTCCGCGCCAGCTTGCGGCGGCGGGCCGCGTCCTTCGCCCTTTCGCCGGGCAGCCGCGTGCTGACGTCAACGCCACCCATCAGCGCCACCCCGTTGACCCGCAACACGGGAGATCCCGGATCCAGGGAGGCCGCTGACGCATCCGCGAGCTCGTCGGGCGTCCGTTCAAACCCTCCCAGGATGCCCGCGCCGCTGCATTCGACCTGAAGGCCCGGCGGAACGATGATGTCCACGCCGCCCCACATGGCAAACGCGGTCACCTCGGTGACGCCCGGCCCGAACTCGGCCTCGCGAAAGTCGAGTTCCACTCCTCCCATCAGCGCGAACGCGTACATCTCGCGGGGCGCAACCCAGGAGCCACCCCGCGTGCTGCCTCCCAGAACGCCCGCCAGGAACTGCCGGGAAGGCACCCTCTCCGGAGGAACCACCTTCGGGGGGAGCTTCGGGCGCGGGAGGATCGCCGCCTCGCGGCCGCCCCGGTCCGGCTGAGGGAGCGTGCCGGGGATATCGGCCACCAGCGACGCGAGCTGACGAGCCGTGGTCGCCTGGTGCGCGAGATCGAGACGGCGCTCGAAGTCGCCCATCGACAGGCGATCCTCGGCGAAACGCTCGCACAGTCGGTCGATGGTGGCCTGGCGCACCTCGCTCAGCCCCCTGCCACCGGCCTGTGGGTCGCTCTTCATCTACCTCCCTCCGGACAGAAATCCCCGGCCGAAGTCTTCCAGCACGCGCGCGCACGTCTCGATCTCGTCGACCGCGATCCATTCGTCGGCGGAGTGCGCCTGAGCGATCGAGCCGGGACCGAAACATACGGCCGGCGTCCCCGACTGGTTCAGAAAGGCGGCGTCGACCCAGGCGGTCATGCCCTCGATGGCCGGGTCCCCTCCGCGGCCAGCGATCGCCTTGAGCAATCCCTGCACCAGGGGTGACGCCTCCGGCACCTCGGTGCCCGGTCGCTCCAGCGTCATCCTCAGGGCGGCGCCTGCCCGCGCCTGCTCTCCCAGCCCCGCCACCACGGCCGCGAGCTCCCCCATCACGGTTTCGGGCGACTCGTGGGGAAGGGTTCGCCGCTCCACCACGACCTCGCAGTGCTCCGGGTAGACCGACGGGGCGGCTCCCCCGGAGATGGTTCCCGCGTGAATCGACCCCCAGCCCAGCAGAGGATGCGGCGCCCGCTCGAACAGGCTCTCCTCGTATTCCGCCATGGCGACGAGAAACTCGGCGGCGTGCAGAATCGCGTCCATCCCCTGATCGGGCCGCGAGCCGTGCGCGGCGCGGCCCGAGAAGCCGGCCTCGACCCAGACGAACCCCTTGTGGGCGGGCATGACCGCGAGCCCGGTAGGCTCGCATACCACGGCGGCGTCGGCCCGCACTCCCGATTCGGTGAGCCCGGCCATTCCGGTGCTCGCGTGCTCCTCGTCGGCGGTCAGCGCGACGATGAGTTCATTCGGCGGACCCCACCGCGCCAGCGCGGCCGCGGCGCTCAACAGGGCCGCCACTCCGCCCTTCATGTCGCACGACCCGCGACCCCACAGGCGTCCGTCCCGAACTTCCGCGCCGAACGGATCGATGGTCATGCCCGCGACACCCACGGTATCCAGGTGCCCGTTGAACATCAGGCTCCGAGATCCCTCGCCAATGCGCCCGACCACGTTGGGGCGGCCCCGCTCGGGTTCCGTCAGCGAAACATCGAATCCCCAGCCTTCGAGCAACTCGGCCGAGCGGGCGGCGATCTCCGCTTCACCGTTCCCCGAGGCCTCGATCCGCGGATTGACGGACGGCACGGCCACCAGGAGTCGCGCCAGCGCGAGTGCGTCGCCCTCCCGCGCTCGGCTGCGGACGTTCTTCTGCGGGGTCATCGCGGAGTCCCGTCCAGGGCCGGATCGTGAGCCCCGATGGCATCAGTTTTCAGTGGCTCCGGCCTGATCATTCCCGGTTTTCCGTTTCCAGGCGTCCGCCCCGATTCGCGACAGCGCGCCCGAGGCACGGGAATTGCTGTCTCCGAGCCGGGTTTGGGGCTCACGGTCGGCGGGGCACGGTTCCTGCTGTAGAATGGCGGCGAAGGCTGGTTGGAAAAATGGGATCTGCGACCTGGGGAGGGGATCATCCGAGTCTTTACCGTTGGCCTGCTGGGTGCCGCTGCCGTGGCTACCCTTATCCTCGTCGGCACCCGGACCCGCCACCGCACGCGGGCTCGGGATGCCTACCGGCGAGCGCTTACCCCGGAGCAGGTGCGGGAACTGGGCATCTGATCACCTGACGCCCCGATTCCCCGGCGCGTTCCGCTGGTGCGCCCGCAGGGAGGGGTGAGGGTTCGGCACGGATCGGCCGTCCGGCGCGATCAGCCGAAGTGGTCCTTGTTTTTCTCGATGTAGTTCGTCCACTCCTCCGGGACATCCGTGTCCGGGAAGATGGCCTGTACCGGGCACTCGGGCTCACACGCTCCGCAATCGATGCACTCATCCGGATGGATGAGATACTGATCGTCGGTTTCGTAGATGCAGTCCACCGGACACACCTCGACGCAACTGGCGTCCTTGGTCCCGATGCACGGCTCCGTGATGATGTATGTCATGGTCCCTCCTGAGACTCGGAGTGCCCCCGGGCATGGCGCATTGCCGCTCTCTCCCCGCGGACCCGCCGAGCGTGGTTCCGGCTCGATATCGCGATAAATGATGCAGGAAGCCGATAGGGGTTGCAAGGACCACGCCCCTCGCCGGGGCCGCGCTTGCGCCCGGCTGTTGCGTCATGACCTCCCGCGCCGGAGCGGCTCACTTCTCCCAGGTCTCGTCCGACACGCCGGCAGCGTGGTTCTCGAGCCGCGCCAGCACGAAGAGGAGGTCCGACAGCCGATTGAGGTACGGGAGGATTCCCTCGTCGACGGCTTCCGCCGCGGCGAGCGCCACGGCGACCCGCTCGGCCCGCCGGCACACGGAGCGGGCGAGGTGCAGCGTCGCGGCGGCCGGGGCGCCGCCCGCCAGGATGAAGTTGCGCAGCGGGGGCAGGTCGGCGTCCGCTTCGTCCATCCATGCCTCCATCTCGCCGATCCGGTCGACCGGCACCTCCGGCACCGGCGGCCGTTTGCGTCCTTCCGCGGCCGGCGCAAGGGCCAGGGAGGCGCCGATGGCGAAAAGGTCCCGCTGGATCCGGACCAGCCGGGCGGCGGTGGCCGGAACCCCGGTCTGGCCGCGGGCGAGCCCGAGGCACGAGCTGAGTTCGTCCACCGTGCCGTACGCGTGCAGGCGGGGATGATCCTTGGCGACCCGGCCGCCGCCCAGCAGGCCGGTGTCTCCCTCGTCCCCTCGTCTGGTATAGATCTTCATGGGACTTGTGCCGGTGACTGGACAAGGCATGATTCGACGCGCTCGCACCGGAGGTCCGTGCACCACGCCGCCCGCATCCACGGCAGAGTATAATACCGGTGCGCGACCCCTGCTCCGGGCAGAGTGCCGGGAGCCGCACTCCGGGAGGGAGATGTGATGATCGCCGAGCTTGGCGGCCAGCCCGACGCCGTTCGCGAACAGGCAGCGGCGCTGCTCGTGGACGGCTTCGACGGACATCCGCGGGGATGGCGGGACCTGGAATCCGCCACGGAGGAGGCGGCGCAAGTCATCCGCCAGGGCTTCGCCTTCGCCGCCCTCGCGGATACACGCCTCCTGGGGTGGATCGGGGGTCTGCCGGAATACGAGGGCCGCGTGTGGGAGTTGCACCCGCTCGTCGTACGGCGCGAGCACCGTCTTCGCGGGGTCGGGAGGGCGCTCGTAGCCGCATTCGAGGATGAGGCGCGGAGGCGCGGCGCCCTGACGTTGTTCACGCTCGGCACCGATGACGACGGTGGCCAGACCTCGCTCGCCGGAGTGGACCTCTACGAGGATGTCCCGCGTCACATCGCCGAACTGCGGGACCTGGGCAGCGGGCACCCGTTTCTCTTCTATCGCCGCCTGGGCTACGTGGTCACGGGGTGCATGCCGGACGCCAACGGCCCGGGCCGGCCCGACATCTACATGTCCAAGCCCGCCGGGCGGGAACGGCGGACGTCAGCGGCCCCGGAGCAAACTCCCGCGGAACGGTGAAGCGTCCATCCGTTGCGGGACGACCGCAGCCGGCTACCTGAGCTTGACGGCCCTCCTTAGGACCTTCGCCTTGTCGATCAGGCTCGTGGCCTTGTCCACGGCGCCCTCGGCTTCGGGGAGGAGCAGGTCGCGGATGTCGAGCAGCGTTTCCAGGTAGAGCTGGTCGCGCTGGAAGGCGAAGTCCAGCCGATCCATCTCGGCACGGTCGTTCTCGCGTTCGGCCTTCCCGAAGGCGCTCGTGTAGATGGCCTCCAGATTGCCGACGATGCGGCTGCGATCTCTCATCCTGTCTCGATCCGCTTCCGTTCCAGCGCCCGGGCGACCGCCGGCCGGGTGAGAAACTCCCGTATGCCGCGGCGCAGTTCGTCGAAGTGCCCGTGAAAGTAGTGGTCCGCTCCCGGGATGACGACCGCTTCCACCGGATTCCCCAGCTTGCGGGCGAATTCCGCGGCACGGGCGCCCGAACCGAACTCGTCGCGTTCGCCCTGAACGATGAGCACCGGGCAGCGCGCATCCGCCAGGAAGCCGTAGTCGTGGACGTCGAAGGCGAGCCCCACGCCCACCATGGCCGCGACGCGCGCGTGGCCGGCACCCGCCCTCAGCGCGACCAGCGACCCGAACGAGAATCCACCGGCCACCAGCGGCAGGCCCGGAAAGAGACGCTCGACGTGCCGCAGCGCCGCGCGCGCGTCCTCGGTCTCGCCGAGTCCCCCGTCGTAGGAGCCGGTGCTGCGCCCCACGCCTCGAAAGTTGAAGCGGAGCGCCGCCAGCCCGGCTTCGGTCATGGCCTGGGCGGCGCGGTACACGGCCTTGGTGTGCATCGTGCCCCCGTGCAGGGGATGCGGGTGGCACATGACCGCGGCCCCGCGCGGAGCTTCCCGCGGCTGGCGCAGCACAGCCTCCAGCAGGCCGTGCGAGACGGGTATCGGGAGGAAGCCTCCCGTCGATGGAGGGGGCATGGGGAACCGGTTTGTTCGCATGTCGATCGGGGCGGGGCTATTCTGTTCGCCTGCCGAGAGCCGGGTCAAGGGCAGCCGGAGGACCAGGATCGATGACCGTCGAACCGACCGAGTTGGCGAAAGTGGTTAACCGCATGTACTGGGACTCCGACGAGAGCGTCAACCGGATCGCCGAGCGGCTCGATCTCTCCAAGGGCGCCCTCTACGGCATGATCGAGCCGGCGCCCGCCGGCGGCACCTGCCCCGATTGCGGTTCATCCCTGAACTTGGGCAACCGCACGGCCCGTGACCGCGGGCTCGCCGAATGCGCCGCCTGCTCACTTGTCGGCGAGCCGACGGACCGGGTATCATCCCCCGCACCCGCCGCGCACCCCCCGGAGTGGCCGGCGGTCCGCGAGCCCCGCCGCTGGAGCGGGCGAACGCTGGCCGGTTCCCTGCTTCTCGGAGTGGTCGCGGGGGTGCTGATTGCCGGCCTCCTGCGCCGCCGGTGACGGCGACGCCCCATTCCACACCCACATCAGACGAGATCGTTACCTGACGATGAAGCTACAGCATCCCACGCCGCCAGGCGGGAATCCGTCCGCCGCACGCCTTCGCCGCGGGGCGCCGCTCCCGCTCGTTCTCGCGCTGGCCACCGGCTGCACGGGCGGGGAGGGCGACGCGAACCCCCCCGCGGAGGAGGCATCCACGGAGTCCCTCACCCGGAGCCTCGTCACCACTCCGCCCGAAACGCTCCCCGGAGAGGAGATCGACTTTCCGGGCCTGGGCTACGACTTCGGAGACCCTGAAGCCACGCTGCGCATCGCCGAACTGAGCGACTTCGGCTGCGGCTTCTGCCGCCAGTTTCACGAAGAGACCTTTCCTGTGCTCCAGGAGGAGTACATGGACGCCGGAACCGTGCTGTGGAAGTACATCCCGATCGTGACCGGGATGTTTCCGCATGGAGACATGTCGGCGCTCGCGGGCGAGTGCGCGGGTGAGCAGGACGAGTTCGAACCGATGCTCGAGCGGCTGTACGAGGATCAGGGAACGTGGAAGAACAGCAGCGACCCCATGCCGCACTTCCTCGGCTACGCCGCCGAGCTGGGGCTGAACTCCGAGCAGTTCGAGTCCTGCATCGTCGAGGAGCGCCCCGGAGACCGCATCGCCGACGGCGGGCGGGCCGCCCGGGCGCTGGGCCTGCGCGGAACGCCGAGCTTCCTGATCAACGGATTCCCCGTCCAGGGCGCCCTTCCCACCCAGCTCTTCCGCGACATCCTGGACAACGAGCTGGCGGCGCTGGCCGAGGCGGCGGGGTCGGGGGACTAACCTCCCGGCCGCCGCTGCACGCGGTCGAGCGGGCGCGGCGTGTTCGCGAGCCGCCGGGCCTCACGCGTGGCCATGTTGAACCGGTCTCCCGGGGCCAGGAAGTAGAAGTCGCCGCCGGTGTCGATCTGCGCCCCGGTGTCGTAGATGACGACGTAGCTCTCGCCGATCACCTCGAATTCGTCGCCCTGGACCACGATCGCGGTGTTTTCGTCGATGCCGATGCCCAGGAGGTCGGGCATCGCCTCCATCACCTCGAGCATGTCGAACTGGCGGTTGCGGCGCAGCAGGTGCTGGTCGACGCCCACGTTGCGCAGGAAGCCGAACCCCTCCTCGTGGTCCCCCATCATGATGGTGTTGGTCTGCGTGTCCCCGCGGATCAGGTATGATCCCTGGATCGAGGCGCCGGCCGACGAGCCGCCGATGACGCCGCCGCGCTCGAGCACGCGGTGGAGTTCCTCCTCGGTGCGCGTGTCCAGATAGGAATCCGCGATGCGCCACTGCCTCCCGCCCGGGAACCAGACCCCTCCCGCTTCCTGGATCGGCCGTACGAAGGCCTCGCTGTCGGCCTCGTCGCGGTCGTTGGTGTGGATCACCGTCAGGTTGGTCGCGCCAGCCGCACGGAACTGGCGCAGGCCGGGGTAGAACTGGTCGTACTCCGCCGCGCCGCCTGCGGTCGGGATCACGACGATCGGGGCGTCGGGGCCGCCCGCCAGATCGATGAAACGGCGTACGATGCCCAGATCCTGCATGGCGCCCCCCACCACGACAAGCGAGCCGTTGGCGGGGCCCACCTCCTGGGCCCCCAGCGGCGTCGGCGTGCCGTTTCCGGCGGTCCCCGCGAGGGCGAGGGCAATCCCGATGGCGATCACGGTTGTGCTCCGGTTCATCTGCGACCTCCTGGACGTCGTCCGCTTCGTGGTTTCCCGATCGTGGCCGGGCTGGCGGGCAACCCGGACTGGAATCATTCGGTCTGGAGCCCGGTTGCGCCAGCCGCGGGAGCGGACCCGGCGGATTACGCATTTTACGTAAATTGTGTAATTGCCGACCCTGGAACCGTCCGGCGCGCGCGCCGCGTCATCGGTTGCTGATAGGGTGCTGATGGCGGGCTAGTACCTTGGTCCGTCACCTTCACCACACCGAGGAAGCGCCATGTCCGGAGGAAAGCGCCCGCAGTCGCCGTTTCTACTCCTGTCGGTCCCCTACCGGAACCTCGTTCCGCTCACGACGCCAGCCGAGTTCATCAAGCGCGAACGAGGGCTCAAGGGATCGGCTGTGATCTGGCGCCTGAGGACGGGGGAACTGGCCGACAACCTGACGATCGCGCGCCGCCGGCCGGCGGGCGTTGTCCTGATTCTCGTTCTTCCGCCCGCTTCTTCGCTGACGACCGAGACCGATCTCCTCCATGTCATCGGGCGATGCAGACCGACAGCCATCGTTCCTCACCACGAGGACATCGATCCGGAAGATATGAAGTCTCTCATTCGCCGGCCGCCGACCGACCTCCCGGTCGAGTTCACCGAGTACCTGGCGTGGAGGGGACTGCACGTCGACCGGGGAACATGCGACATCATTCGCCGCACGGTCAGGTTGGCAACGCAGCTCACCACGATCGCCAGCCTGTCGCGGACGATCTACCTGTCGCGCCGTGCACTGGGTCGCCGCTTCGTGTCGAGGGGACTGCCGGTGCCTTCCCACTGGTTGCAATTCTGCCGGATTCTCCACGCGGTCCTTCGGCTTCAGAACTCCTCGCAGAGCCTGCACTCCGTTGCCTGTGACCTGGGTTATCCCGACGGATTCGCGCTGAGCAATCAGATGAACCGGCTAATCGGAGTCAGGCCCTCGACCGCCCGGCGGTGTCTGGGTTGGGAGTGGCTGATCGAGTGCTGGTTGCAGAGGGAGAAGGCGATCGGAGCGTTGGCTCATGACTTGCATCAAGGCGGTCCGGCGGCCGGACCGCCGCGCGCATTCCGTTCCCCTCGAGATTCGGCCCGACGAGCGAGGAAACTGGCCGTTCGGCGATAGGCCTCCAAGTGACTCCAGCAACAGTGAAAAATGTCCGATTGGCCTTTCGGGACGGGAAACACGGAAGTCCACCAAGACAATACCCGCCCAACCTTTCGGCTAATGACCTTCGGCGGTCCCAAGTTGATCGCCGGCCCCAAGACCCATCCGTTGTCTCCTCTGAGAGCGGCTCTGCTCGGCCTGCTCGCGACAGCGCCGGATGACGGCCTGTCCACAGCGCGCGTCATCGCCCTGCTCTGGAAACCAGGGCCTTCCAGTCGGCTGAGACACCGGGTCAGCCAGTTGATCTATGCGCTGAACCGGGGACTCCCCGAGAAAGTGGTTGTGAAGAGACGTCACCGCCACTGCGTGAGCAAGGCGATCCCGACGGATTACCAGCTGTTCGAGGCGGCGTTGCGGAATCATCGAACCATGGAAGCCGCGGAACTGGTGAGGCGCGGCTTTCTCTTGGAGCTGACCAGGCCCCCTTCGGATGCGTTTCTTGAGTGGCTGGACAAGACGAGGCTCGAGCAGCGAGCCCGGACCCGACAGACTGCTGCCGAACAGTGGACCCGCCTGACCGACCAGGGCCGCTGGAGGCAGGCTGTCGAACCGGCCCGGGCTCTGCTCTTGTTGAACGCCGATGACGAACGGGCTCTTCGCATGGTGATTCGCGCCGAAGCCATCGCCGGAAGCGTACGCGAGGCCGAGGCCGCCTTCCACAGTTTCGTGGAACGTGCCAAATCGGATAACCGGGACTGGGTTCCACAAGCGGAGACGCTGTCGCTGGTCGACTACATCCGCAACATGCCTTTTCGCGGCAGCACGAAGTTCGCTGCGCACGCGCTGGACGCGTCTCCCCTGATCGGGCGCTCGGAGGAGCTCGCCGCCCTTTCGGCCGCGATGCTCCCACGACCCGGAGACGGGTTGCGCCTGGTTGTCATCAGAGGAGAGCGCGGCACCGGCAAGACCCGGCTTCTCGAGGAATCCCTGGCCACCGATCTGCTGAGCGGCATCCGGACATTGCGCTTGCGGGCGTCGAAAACCGGACGGCGAGCCTTCCTCAACTCCGTTCTCGATGCCCTGGCATCCTCCGATGTCGGCTCTGACCTGCGCGACCTCGCGGAGCCGTGGCGCGCGGCGCTGCTGGAGTCCATCCCGGAGACCCCTTCCGGGACCAACCTCCCTGTCGAACCGCGTGCGGCCGAACCCGACCAGGTCCTCCGGCGATACCCTGAAGCCATCCGTCAGGCGCTTCTCGCGGTGGCCGGGAATGAGCCCGTCGTCCTCGTCGTTGACGATTGCCACCGGGTCGACGAGGAGTTCGCCGAGGTTCTCCGGTACGTCGTGCAGCGGTGGCCCTCGCTGCCGCTGGCGGTCACGCTCACGGTAGCGACGGAGAGCTTGCACCGGAAGGATCCGTTCATCCGGCTGCTCGGCGATTCGCTCCATGAATGTGAGCTGGCCGAGTTTACCCTCGGTGAACTCACCCGGGAAGCTGCCGCGGAGCTGGTGGACACCGTTGCGGATGGTCGCATTGAGGAGGAAGTGCGGGACCGGATCGTCGAGTTGAGCGACCAGAACCCCCTGTTCCTCCTGAAGCTCTCGGAACTGCCTCTGGCCGGGTTGCCCCTGCCGAACCTGGATCCCGACGACTTCGTGTCCGTCCCTCAATCCATATCGGATGTCTTTTCGGGGCGCGTGGCGGAACTGGATGATGACACCGAGCGCACTCTTCAGCTTCTCAGTGTCATGGGGCGTCCCCTGGGCGTCGGCACCTTGTCGAAGCTGAGCGACCGATCACGCGACTCGTGCGTGGACGCACTGGACATCCTGCAGCAGTCCCGGCTGGTCAGGAGGGCTGCAAGCGGGTTTGCCGTGCGCTACGAACTGATCCGCCATGTGGTCTACGATCGCATGACGGTCGCGCGGCGGACGTGGGTTCATGGTCGCGTGGCAAGTCATCTTGATGACCCGAACACCTCGGCAACTCCCGCCGAACTGGCGATTCATTACCGTCATGCCGGGATTCCGACCAAGGCGCTGCGGCACGCGCTGGCCGGAGCCAGTGCCGCCGAGAAGTCCGGTGCCCTCGCAGAGGCGACGACGCTCTTCGCGCTCGCCCGGCGAAATATCCACGATCCCCGGACCCACGCCCGGATGGCTGAACGCCTTGCTCGCCTCCACTACGTGCGCCGGGACATCGCGGACGGAGCGGATCGGTTGGCCGAGGCAGCGTATGAGCTTCGCAAGGTCCATCATCACCAGAGCGCTCTTGTCGCGGACATCCAACGCGTCGATCTCCTCGCAGGCAGCGGCTCCTGTTCTCCAGAGGAGGCAGTCGCTCGCATCCGCGAGTTCGGACGCACCGCAGAGCAGGCGAAACACTGGAAGGCGGCTGCCAGGGCCATTGACATGGAGCTACATATCCACAGGAAGGAAGGAGAGGGCCCTGAGGCGGACACGCTGGCCGCGCACGCCCGCAAGCTGCTGCGTCAGGTTGAACCAAGGCGGCGCGGTCCCCTCCATGCCAGCCTTGCCCTCCATCATCAGGGTGACTTCGATGCGGGGCTCGGGCATGCCCGCGAGGCAATCGCCGTCGCTCGCCGGATGCGCGCCCCGGATGAACTGCTGCGAGCCCTGGTGCGCTTCGTCGCGATTCAAGGCGCAAGGGGACTCATTACCGACCCGGAGGCCGCCTCGGCCCTGGAAGAAGGGGAGTCCCTTGCCAGGGACCATGACGATTTTGTGGAACACCACGCCCTGCTCGTCAGCGCAGGTAGCGGATACCGCGCGATCGGGCGCCTCGACCGGGCAAGGAGCTGGTTTGTAAGGGCCGGAGCGGTGCTTGCCAATGTCAAGACCTGGGAATCGCATGTTTCCCTGGAATGCAGGCTGGGAGAGCTGGCGCTGGAGGCGAGGAAGCTGGACCAGGCCGCCGCGCATTTTGGCCGCGCCCGACTACTCTGGAAGCCCGGAATGGGCCGCTGTGCGGGCATCATCAGCCATTCGGGCGTCGGTCTCACCGCGGTTCGAATGGGAGAACTGTCCCGGGCCCGCGAGATGGGGGCCCAGATCCCCGAACCACCCGGGAGCTGGTTCGAGGATCCCTGGGTGTTCGCTTTGTTCCAGGCGCACCTGTGCGAGTTGCAAGGCGTAGCCGGAAACGGGGCGGACGCTGTAGGCAGAATCGCGAGTCATATCGAGGCGTCCCAGCCCGCGAATTGGGCGCGGCTCAAGTTCGAGGAGGCGCTCCTGCGGCTGCGGCACTCGCTTCCACAGCGCGCCGAGATCGCTCAAACGGCGGCGGACGCCGCCGCCGACCTGGGGATTGACCGCCGGATAACGGCCCTGAAAGCGGCGCGGCAAAGAGCGCGCAGGCGTGAGATGCCCGGCTGACACCCGGAATCCGCCAGCGGGTGCGCCAGCGCGAGGACGGCGCTGTCGGCCGCGGGCCGACCGCCGCTACCGGAACAGATCCCGGCCCGCGACGTCCGCCGGCGCCGGGATGCCCGCCAGCGCGGCCAGGGTGGGCGCCACGTCCACCGTGCCCACGCGCGCGTCCGAACGGCCCGGCCGCACCCCCGCGCCCAGGAAGATCAGCGGCACGTGGCGGTCGTGCCGGTACGGCGATCCGTGGTTGGTTCCGCCCCCGGTGTATTCCACCGTCCCGAGGGTGAGCCGGATCTCCAGGTGGACGCCGTAGCGGTGCAGGGGCCCCGGCATGCGCCCGGCGAAGTACGAGTTCTGCTGCAGCCGGATCAGCGAGTCGGGGGAGGGTTCGCCGGCGAGCTCCGCCTCGGTGATGGCGTCGGCCACGAAATCCAGTTCCTCCAGCACCACCGCGACCCGCTCCTGCTCCGGGCTCGACACAGGTCCCGTCCCGTCCGGGAACGCCTCGCGCACCAGCCGGGCGGCGGCCCGAAAGTCCCTGCCGCCCACGCGGCCCCCCGGCTGCCCCAGTTCCTGCAGGTATTCGGGCACCGGCTGTACGCCGTGGTCCGAACTGAAGGCCAGCACCCACCGGCCTGAACCGATCTCGTCGTCCAGGAAGCCGAAGAACTCGCCGAGCAGCCGGTCGAGGCGCAGAAGCGTGTCGAACTGCTCCACGCTGAGCGGCCCGTAGCGGTGCCCCACATAGTCCACCTGGGAGAGCGACACGCTCAGGTAGTCCACGATGCCGTCGTCTCCCATGCCCAGCTCCTGCACCGCGGCCATCGCCAGCGCCAGGGTCGCCGCGTCCACCATGGGCCGCTCCGCCATCCACTCGTTGAATCCGGCGGGCGACGACGCGTCGCCTTCCTGGTCGAATCGATGCGGAAAAGTCGTGTGGATTCCGTCGGCCTCGTAGGGGGCCCGGTCCCCGCGCGGCACGATCCGTTCCAGGCCGGGAGGGATGGTGCTGGACCAGACCGAGTCGGAAAGCAGGCGCGCACGGGCGTCCCGGTTGAAGTCTTCGAGCCAGTCGGGAACGGCCGGCCGATACCAGGTCGAGGTCACGTAGCGTCCCTGTTCGGCATCGAGCCAGTAGACGTGGCCGGGCGCCCTTCCGGCCATCGTGATCGCCGCCCGGTCCTTCTTGGAGACCGACACCACATGCGCCCCGGAGTCGGCGTTCAGGACCCAGTCCGCCATGCCGCCACGCTCCAGGTTGCGGGGCGAGCGACCCGGGCGCTCGGGGATGCCGACGATGGCGGCAAGGCTGTCGGCGACGGCGTAGACGTAGGTCGGTTCGCCGGCCTGGTCGAACTCGAACCAGTCGTTGGCGACGATCCCGTGCGTTTTCGGGTAGACGCCCGTCGAGAGGGTCGCATGCCCCGCCGCGGTCTCGGTCACGCCATGGTCGTGAGCCGCGTTGTCGAAGCGGAATCCTTCGTCGAGCAGCCTGCGAAGGCCTCCCGAATAGTGCTCGTCGTAGCGCTCCAGGAGGTCCGGGATGAGCTGATCCACCACCACCGTCACCATCAGGCGCGAAGCGTCCTGGGGCTCGGTACCGCCGCACCCGGCCGCCGGGAGGAGCAGGAGTAACGCGACGAGTGGGCGCTGGATGGGACGCAACATCGGAAGCCGGACTCCGTAAACGCGTGGTCTTGATCTGGCAGCCCGCAGACCTTCCCGCCCGCGGTGCTCTCGCGGATTCCTCGGCGGACTGCTAGTGAGATCGCTCATTCCGCGATCGAGGGCAACCGTCGCGGGCGCCTGTTCCGCGGCGCCTGCCACGATCCAACGGACGAACATGGTGATTTCGTGCGCCGGGGGGCTTTGCGGGCCTGCGCCTGTGCGCGTGTCCGTCGCCCGCGCCGTCGTCCCATCCCGCCATTCCTCCGCCCGGGGTCTTCCGCTTGCTTGTAACCATGCAGCTGACGCGCAGCGAACTGATCCACGACCGCTCTCGCCGGAGTCTCCGGACCGTCTACGGCGACCTCGCCCGCGAGGCCCGACGCATCGACGCGGCCGTAGATCGGATCCGGCTCTCCGGCCTCGATCTCGCCTACGAAGCGCTGGCCTCCGTGGAGGAACTGCGCGTGCTCGTCACCGAAATCAATGCGGCGACGCTCAAGTTCGAGGCCGAGGCGATTCTGGCGGATGCTCAACGCGCCGACAACCTGCGGGTGGTCATGCGCCTGCTCGCCGAAGAGCGCCTCCGGGTTCGCTGCGCGCCCCTCCTGGACTGGGCGCCCAACTTTTCCGTTTTCGCCGATCCAAACGGACGCTGCAATCTCTTCCTGGGCGTCCACTGGTTCCAGATTCCCTACCCCTCGCGCGGTCCGGCGCTCGCCGTGGTTCACAGGGGCGGGGAGGCCGGCGGAGTGCGGGCGCGATTTCAGGAGATGTGGGACCTGGCGCACGACATCGGTCCGGCGCTGCGCGGCGTCTTCGAGGCCGCCGAGCGCGCAACTTGACACGCCGGGTAGGCTTAAGATACGGTTGCTGGCTACTGGAGGCGGTCTTCCGGCGTAGCTCAGTTGGTAGAGCAGGTGGCTGTTAACCACCGGGTCGCAGGTTCGAGTCCTGCCGCCGGAGCTGGGAATTCTCCAACGTTGGTACTGGGCGCCCATATGTGCGGGGCCCCGGAGGGCGGCGGCCCCCGGGGCCTCGTCATGTCCGGCTCCCGACCGGCTGGCGAGTGCGTCGCTCGGACCGGTGGGCTGGCCGGGGAATCCGGGCGGCCGACGCGGTAGCGAGCGAAGCGTGCGCAGCCCTCAGGGTCGGTAATTGAAGAGCAGGGATCCGCTGTAGCGCTCGAAATAGGCGTCACCGATCTCCGTCTCCGCCCGTGTCCAGCCAACTCGGAAGGTCCCGGTGACGGCGTCGGTGAGGTACTTGCTGACGCCCATGTACACCTGCGACGCATTGTCCGCTTCTTCACCCGGAATCAGACGGATGAACTCCGTTTCGGTCAGATAGTCCTTCGCGGTCAACACCGCCGTGATGTTGAGCCTCAGGTCCGCGGGAAGGAGGGTCGACACCTCGGCGTTCACCGAAACTGCGTTGTATTCGGTCCGGCTCGCGTTGGACCTGTTGATCGTGCCCTGGATGCCGACCCCCGCGGTGATCCCGGACGACTCGAACCCGTCCGATGACTCGAGCCCGTCATACTGCCAGAGCGCGCCCAGCTGATAGGCCTGGTCCCGGCGGAAGGGGTCCGGGAGATAGCCGGTGCCCTGTTGCGGATACCGGAATTCGGTGAACGATCCGTAGAACCGCATCGTCAACCTCGCCGCGTTCCACATCCGCCCCTGCGCGGCACCCAGCTCGAATCCGATCTTGTTGCGGTCGAGCAGATCGAGTTGCGGCACGATATCCTGGGCGTTGTAGTCGGCTCGGCCGCCCTCGATGCTCACATCCCAGTAGGTTCCGCCAATTTCCCGTGTCTGGAAGCGCGCCGCCCCTTCGTAGTTCGCGTAACCCGGCTCCAGGAACAGGGGAGTAGGCGTGCGGTCAGCCACATCGCGGCCTCCTGCTCGCCCGCTGAACTGCAGGACGCCGTCGTTCGTCGTCGTGCGGAACACGGCGTCGATGACCCCGCTCGCAACGCGGGGCGCATAGTCGCGCAGCTTGAAGCCGTACGCGTCGAACTGTCGGACACCGCCATCCAGCGTGACGGTGAGACCGTCGAACCCGTTGGGGCTCGAGCTCAGAACGGCTCGGACCCCCAATTCGGCGCTCGTCGCCCAGGCCTGATCCACGCTGTCGACCACGGCAAGCGTCACGGACGGAATCCCGCCGCGATACCGTTCCACATGCGTCCCACCGGTAAAGACCAGGTCCGTCACGCGCGCCTGGGCGGAGAGCGTCGCAGCCGATCCCGTCCCCATCAGGACGACGAGCACCGCGATTCGGAGGGAGCGGCTCATGCGGTCTCCTCCCCCCCGATCCGCCGGCGAAACTCCTCCGCTCGCGCCATGGCAATGTTCCGCCTCTCGATCACGAACTCCCTGGACTGTTGCAGTTCCTCGAGGCGCTGCGACAACTCTTCGCCACCGATCAGGTCTTCCGCATTGTCGGAGTTCGCGTCCAGACGTCCCACGAGCACACGAAGGTCGCCGAATCGGGAGAGATCCGCTCCGAAATCCCGCACCATGCGCGCATGACGCTCCCGTTGTTCGAGCAGCTCGATCTGGGCGTCGATGTCGTCCAGCACCAGTCCGTAACGCGCTACCTGCCCATCGAGGAGATCCGCCTTGGCTCTGATTTCGTCCCGGGTGTCTCCCGGCTCGATGTTGATTTCAGGAAACGGATCGTCATCGATCTCGATGGGGCGTTCCAGCTGGTCGGCCTCGTTGGTCAGGACGTCGATCCGGCGACCGATGAGGTCACGCGCGCGTGCATCCGGCGCCTGTGGAAGCTCCTCGAACAACTCGCCCAGTTCGTCCAGCACGCTCAACAGGTAGGAGCGCCGGGCCTGGTCCAGACGTCCCGCGGCGGTAGCAAGATCCCGGTTGCTCTGTTCCAGCTGCCGACCCAGGTCCTGGTAGATGGCGAGGGCACGCTCGTAGCGCGCCTGGTCACCGGACTGACGAGCCTCGATGGCCTCGTCCAGGGCGTCGGCGACCAGGTCATTCGCGAGATCGCGGGCGCTGAGGGCGGCATTGTGCGCGCTCTCCGCCGCATGATACGCGGAGCGCTCCACATCCTGCGATGTTGCGGCGGAGGGAAGGACGGCGCACAGAGCCGCGGCCAGGGCCACCAGTCGGAGCAGGCCCGCCGGCTTCCTTCCCTTGCCCTGTGCGGCCGATAGGGCCATGACCCGCCTCGGGTTACGCTTCGATACCGTATTTCTCGAGCTTGTAGTAGAACGCACTCGACTTGAGTCCCAGCAGTCTGGCCGCCTCTGCCTTGACGCCCCCCGCCCGCTCGAGAGCCTGTCGGAGAAGCCTCTCCTCAATACCCTCGACCACCTCGTTCAGGTTCTTTCCGCCCTCGGGCAGGTCGTCCGTCCGCGGCACGAGGTCCCCGGCGTTCATCGCAGGCAGATCCCCGGCATCGATGGTGGGCCCGTCCGCAAGCAGGAGTGCTCGCTCGATCACGTTCTCGAGCTCGCGAACATTCCCCGGCCACGCGTAGCGGGCCAGCCGGTCCATCGCTTCCGTCCCGACCCTGCCGACCTGCGAGTTGGTGCGTTTGCGCAGCTTCGCGATGAAGTGGTCCGCCAGGAGAGGGATGTCCTCGACCCGGTTCCTCAGCGGCGGCAGCACGATCGGGACGACGTGCAGGCGGTAGAAGAGGTCCTTGCGAAAATCGTCGCCGGCCAGGAGTTCGTCCGCGGGGGTGTTGGTCGCCGCGATGATGCGCACATCCACGGGAATCGTCTTCTCTCCCCCCACGCGCTCGAGTTCCCGCTCCTGGATCACGCGCAGGAGCCTGACCTGCGTCATGGTGGAGATGGTGGCGATCTCGTCGAGAAAGATGGTCCCGCCGTCGGCGAGTTCGAAGCGCCCGCGCCGCCTCCGGTCCGCGCCCGTAAACGCACCCTTCTCGTGCCCGAACAGCTCGGAGTCCAGCAGGCTCTCCGCCAGAGCTCCGCAGTTGACGCGGACAAAGGGACCCTCCTTGCGCGTCGAGCTGGCGTGAATGGCGCGGGCTACGAGTTCCTTGCCCGTGCCGGATTCCCCGTAGATCATGACCGTCGACTCGCTGGGAGCCACCCGGGTGATCCAGTCGTACACCTGCTTCATCGCGGGCGCCTCGCCGATGATCTGCCCGTAGCGGGCCTCGGTCTGCTCCTTCAGCGACGTGTTCTCGATCCGCAGCGCCACGTTCTCCCGGCGCAGCTCGTCGCGCTCTTCGCGCTCCCGCAGCAGGCGTCCCACCTTGACCGCGAACTCCTCGGGAGAGAACGGCTTGGTGATGAAGTCGACGGCCCCCAGCTTCATCGCCTCCACGGCCCTGTCCACGGTGCCGAATGCCGTGATCATCATCACATCGGTCTCCGGCGCCTGCGCCCTGATCCGCCGGAGCACTTCGATTCCGTCCATGCCGGCCATTCTGAGGTCGGTGACGACCAGCTCGGCGCCATGCTCGCTGAGCAGATCCAGCCCCTGCTTGCCGTTCTCGGCCGAATAGGTCCGGTGGCCGTGTTTGCGCAGCAGCAGCTCGAGGCCTTCGCGGATCGTATCGTGATCGTCGATGATCAGCACTCGCGCCATGACACCAGCCAGATGAGCCCGCAGGGGGCGGTAGGAGGAAGGGGAACACGGGCCGGAGCCCGGGGACACCGATGGCGCCGAGCCCGGGATGGGAACGCCGCTCGATTGCCGGGCGACCGGCCGGCAGGCATGGACCGTGCGCGGGCGCTAGTGGTCATTCGCTTCGCTGCGCGCGACCGGGAACACCTCCGAGCCCGGCAAATATAGACGGAACTCCGCGCCATTCCCAGAAGCGCCGTCGCCCGCGACCAGTTCGACCCGGCCGTCGTGGGCCCGTGCCACGCCGGCCACGATCGCGAGCCCCAGGCCTGCGCCCCGTTCCTTGCTGGTCACGAAGGGCTGGAAGATGCGCCCTTGCAGCGACTCCGGCACACCCGGCCCGTTGTCGCGCACGGACACGATGACTTCGCCGTTGCTGAAGGTACCCTTGAGCCTCACCCGGTCACCGGCGTCGGCCGCGTTGCGCAACAGGTTCAGAACCATGCGCTTGACCTGCCCGGAGTCCGCTACCACCTCCAGCTGCGCATCCGGCAGATCGACCTCGAGGCTGCCGCCCCTCGACGCGAGTTCCGTCGCAACCAGCTCGGCCGCCTCCTTGAGCGGACCCCGGATGTCGTGCAGCGTCGGCTGCGGCGCCCGGGGGCGGGCGTACACCAGGAAGTCCGTGATGATGCTGTTGAGGGCATCCACTTCCGCCTGGATCTTTCGGAAGAGCCGGGCGCGTTCCTCCGGATCGGCGCTGTCGGCCGCGATGGAAGAGAAGAGCTTCAGCCCGCCCAGGGGATTCCGGATTTCGTGCGCGACCTGAGCGAGCATGAGCCGGAGCTGCTCGTCCCGCTGAATGATCCCCAGGCGCATGCGTTCCATGGCCCGCGAGAGACGGCCGATCTCGACGCCCGCCTCCACCTCGACCGACCGGGTGATCCGGCCCCGCTGGATGCGAAGCGCGACCCGGCTGAGCCGTTCCAGAGGCTCGGCGATGCGGGCGGCCAGGCCGATGGCCACGAGAACCGAGAGCACGACCGCGATCGCGGAAGCGATGAGGACCGACCGCCGCAAACTTTCCAGGGGCGCGAGGTAGTCCGCGCGCATGAGCACCGCCAGGGCGACGTCGGAGTCCTCCAGCCGCGCGAAACCGTATTTGTAGAAGCGGCCGTCCGTGCCCGTGAAGCGCGTCGAGGTTGCCGATCCGTCCTCCCAGAGTCCGCTCAGGTCGTAGGCCGAGAAGATGGCAACCGAGGTCCCGATGATCGGAAGGGAGTCGGCCGATTCCGTCGAAACGATGGCTGTGTAGGAGGGGGTCCGATCGATGGTTCCCCCCCCACCGGGCACCGTGCCTTGTCCGGGAGAGGCCGGACTCTCGCGGCGAATGATCCAGGCCGCGTCCACATATCCGCGGTCGACCAGGCTGCGCAGGCGATCGTACGCCTCCCTCCAGAAGAAATTTCCTTCGTCTCCGCGGCCGAGAAGGAGCAGATTGGTCGCGTCGAGCCCGGTCTCCGCCGCCACCCCCGCGGTGACCTCCAGCTTGTCGTCCAGCTCGTCCTCCAGCGCCCGACTGGTCACCGAGTAGGCCATCCAGCTGCTGGTCGCCGTAAAGATGACCGCGAAGGCCACCAGCACCAGCACGTACAGGCGTCGAAGCGGCACTGTCGAGATCTCCGTTTGCGGTTTGGCTCCGGCTCGGGAGCACGCTCTCCGGTTTCGCCCGGCCTAGGGCCCCATTTCACAGCCCACAGGGCACCCGCTCCAGGTCAACCTCGCTGAATTGAATCCTCGAAGCCGTCCGTGGCGCGACGATGAGGTGGAAGGGCGTTTGCACCACCGCCGCGGGCGAACAGAAATCACCCGGGGCGAACTCCACGAGCTGTATGATCGCACCGTCGCGCACAGGCAGGATTTCCCTGATCTCCAGCTTGCTCCCCGCTTCCTGGCGGGCGCCGTCCGCCGCGACCACCACCATGTCCGCGGACCAGTCGATGTCGGGCGCTGAAGCCCCATCGCCGTGCCACCCCCAGAAATCCCCCCAGTCGTCCGGTGCATCGCGGGCGCCCGGTCCTCCGAAAAAGGCCCGGGAGGCCAGTGCCGGTTGACCGGGCTTTTCCCCCTGGTCGAGGGTCGCGAACGGGATGCTCAGGTTGTAGACGCTGGTGGCGGAGTCTCCAAGGGTACGGTCGTGCACGAATTTCGACACCTGGATCACCCGACTGGCGTGCAGGTCGGGCCCGGATCCGGCGGGATTCAGTGATCCGAGCGGCCCCTGCGCACACCGGGTCCAGCTTCTCTCCTCGCCCCGGATCTCATCCTGAATTCGCAGAGTTATGCGGGCTTCGTCCTCACATGGCGGATCAAGGTTCGGATCGAGGTCCTCAATGAAGAGATCCAGTCCGGCCGCGCCGTGGATCTGGGTGACCAGCGTGGCGTAGGCTGCGGCGAACGCCGCCGGGAGCCCCGGACTCGCAATGGTGGCCTCGCTCCCGACCACCCCCCGGTAGGCAATCGACTCGAACAGTTGCCAGGCACCGGTCGACCGCCAGGTGAGAACCTGACGCAGCTCTCCGTTGCCGGGGGACGGGAGAAACTGTCGCGGAGTCGCGACCTCCACGACCATCTGACCGGTTTGGCCAAAGCGCAGCATGGGCGGCGCGACGCCGTTTTCCTCGCACGCGGATACCGCAGCCGCCAACATGGCCGTCCAAACCCATGGAACCCCGAACTTCCTCGTCACACAGATACCCCTGTCAGCCTCTTCGCTGGTTTGACGATGCCGAACCGGCAGCATCAATATACGGCGCTAGCCGCTTTCCGCCCCTGTTGCCCCGCCGCGGGAGGGGGCGCGTGATCGATCCCCGGGCCCTCCCGTGCCAAGGAGCCGCATGGACACCCGCGACCGCCTGCTTGCCCTGCTCATCAAGCGATCCCTCCGGGTTGGCCGCTTCACGCTCGCCAGCGGTATCCGCTCGACGTACTACGTCGACGCGCGAGCGACGACCATGACCGCCGAGGGGCAGGCACTCGTCGGCCGGGTATGCCTGAGTTACCTCCGGCGCGCCGGTCTGGATCCCACACACGTCGGCGGTCTTACGATGGGCGCCGACCCGATCTCCTTTGCCATCGCCCGCCAAAGCTGGGAGGAGGGCCGGCCCATGGACGCGTTCTCCGTCCGCAAGGACGCGAAGGAGTACGGCACGCGGCGCAGGGTCGAGGGCGGGCTTCCGACAGATGCGCGCGTTGTGGTCGTCGAGGATGCCATGACCACCGGCCGGAGTACGCTCAAAGCCATCCGGGCGGCCGAGGAGCACGGCGCCCGGGTTCTCGCCGTTCTGGCGCTCGTCGATCGTGAGGAAGGGGCCCGCGAGCGCATTGCGGCCGAAGGCTATGCGGTGACAACCGTGTTTCCTGCGAGTGAACTCCTGGCCGCGCGCGAAAAGCGGGCTGGCGCCGAGTCGCAGACGCCGGGTTAGCATCGCCCGAAGTCCGCCCAACCCGATTTCAGCCCATCGGCGGGGGCGGTTTCAGTCGAGCAGTCGGAGGGGCATCACCAGGCAGAGGTAGTCGATCGCGTCCGCGTCCTCCGCGGGCACCGGCTCGACCGTTGCAGCACGCTCCGGCGCCTTGAATCCCAGCCGCACATCATCCGTGGGCATGTGCTGCAGCACCTCGATCAGATAGCTGGCGTTGAACCCGATTTCGAGGTCGTCGCCCTCGTATCCGAGATCCACTTCGTCGTAGCCCTCGCCCAGATCGGGAGTACTCACGCTCAGGTTCATCCGGCTACCGGAAAAACTGAGCTTGATCCGGTGCGTCTGATCGCTCGCGACAACGTCCATCCGCTTCACGGCCGCAAGCAGGCTGTCCTTGTCGACCACCGCGAACTTGTCGTTGTCCTTGGGGATTACCTGCTTGTAGTTGGGGTAGGTGCCGTCGATCAGCCGCGTGAACACCTCGGTCGCCCCCGAACGAAATCCGAGAAAGTTGCCGTCACGGCCCAACTCCAGTTCATCCCCTTCAGCGAAGAGCCGCTGAACCAGCCTCAATGCCGAGGGGGGAACGATGAGGTTGGAGGCCGCGGGCCCGGACGACTCGGTCTTCACCGTCCTCCTCGCGAGCCTGTGGCCGTTGGTCGCCACCATTCTCATCTCGTTCCCCCGCAACTCCCAGAGCACCCCGCTCAGGATTGGCCGGCTCTCCTCGCTCGAGACCGCGAAGGACGTGTTGCGGATGAGCGACAGGAGATCGGCCCCGGACGTGGTCCATGCCTGGTCGAAGTCCAGATGGGGCGACGACGGGAAATCATCAGCTGGCAGACCGTTGAGCTTGAAGCGGCTCTTGCCGCAGACCAGCTCCATCTGGCTGCCCAGCGTACCGGCCAGCACCGGGCGGTCGGGAAGCGCCCGCACGATCTCCTGGATCTTCTTCCCCGGGACCGTCAACGAACCTGCCTCCTGAACCTCCGCGGGGACGCGGGTTCGAACCGTGACATCCAGGTCCGTGGCCGTGATCCAGAGGCCCTCCTCGGTTGCGTCGAAGAGAATGTTTGAGAGAACCGGCAGCGTGGTTCGGGCCGGGACGGATTGGGAGACTGCCGTGAGTCCCTGGTACAGGTTCTGGCGAGTCAGGGCAAGTTTCATGTGGATCGGGTCCTGGAGAATTGAGTTGCGTTCTTGAGCGAATCCACGAGAGGTAGTTCGGGTTCTACCCTTACATAGCTAATAAGTAGTAGTAGTAGGGGCTGTGGAGTTGTAGACAATGCCTCGCTCCCGTCCGGGTAACCTGCTTCACCCCAACGGTCTCGGGAATGGAGGGATGCCGTGGATTCCGGTTGCAAAAGAGCATCCGGTTTTCCATGAATCCACAACGGGGGCCTCGGGAGCGGAGCAAGCCACGAAGTTTCCCCGGTTGTTCCCCACGGTTTGCACATGGGTCTTCAGGCTCCTCCAGCGAGAATCTGCTCCCGCAGCCGGGCAACGCGCCTGGCGAATTCCTCGTCCGTCTGCACGTCGCGATCCACCTTTCGGATCGAGTGAATGACGGTGGAATGATCCCGCCCACCGAAGGCCGCGCCGATCCGGGTAAGGGGCGGGTCGAGAATCTCCTTGATCAGGAACATGGCGACCTGGCGGGGCACGGTGACGTCACGGGTTCGCCGCTTCGAGATGAGGCCTCGGGGTTCCACTCCCCATGCCGACGCGGCGGCATTGAGGATGTCGGTTACCGATGTGGGCGGGGACGGGACGTCGGTCGCGATTCGGGATTCCAGCAGGGCCTCGTGCGCGAGCGCGAGCGTAATTTCCTGATTCGTGAGGGATGAGAAGGCGAGCAACTTGATGATGGCGCCTTCCATCTCACGGACGGACGAGGTACACGAGCGGGCCACGAGATCGATCACGTCATCCTCCAGGAAGAGCCCGTCGGCGGCTGACTTCTTCCTCACGATCGCGATCCGGGTTTCGTAGTCCGGGGGCTTGATGTCGGCCACCAGACCCCACGCGAACCTCGACACCAGGCGTTCCTCGAGCCCGGACAGGCTGTTGGGCGCGCGGTCGCTGGTCAGAACAATCTGCTTCTGCGCGTCGTACAGGGCGTTGAAGGTGTGAAAAAACTCTTCCTGTGTGCGTTCCTTCCCCTCGAGGAAGTGGATGTCGTCGACGAGCAGGAGATCGATATGCCGATAGCGCCGGCGGAAGCCGGGCGTGGCTCCCTCCTGGATGGATGTGACCAGCTCGTTGGTGAATTGCTCGGTTGGAACGTACGCGATGTGTGTCTGGGGAGCGTGCTGCTGCAGGTAGTTGCCGATCGCGTGCATGAGATGGGTCTTTCCCAGTCCCACCCCCCCGTACACGAAGAGGGGATTGTACATGCGGGCCGGCTTCTCCGCGACGGCGCGGCAGGCCGCGACGGCAAGCTGGTTGTTGTTGCCCACCACGAAGCGGTCGAAGGTGTAGCGTTCGTTCAGCTTGTCGGAGGGTATCGTCGGCTTTGACTCGGATATGCTGGACCGATACGGCGTCGTGGCGTAGGAAGGGGTGTCCGCAGCCAGGTCGAAGGTCGTCGGCGCGGTGTGTGAAGCCGATGAACGGTAGGAGACCGACAAGGGACGTCCCAGCCTCTGCTCGATGCTTCTGCGGAGAAACGCGCCGTACTTGTCCTCGATCCACTCCACGTGGAACTGGCTGGGGGCCTCGACGAGAAGCTCGTCGTCGGAGAAGCCGACCGCCTCGGTGCCGGAGAGCCAGGTCTGAAAACTCTGTTCCGGAAGGTAGCTCCGCGCGGCTGCCAGGGCGTGAGCCCAGATTTCGGAAGCAGAGAGTTCCATCGAGGAAGGACTAAGGGAGGAGAATCAAGGTCGGGGCTTGCGCGGAAAGCCCCCGGAGCAGCGAAGGATGCAACGGTACCCCGGGAGTGTGGAAAAGTCAATCGCCGAAGGCGGGCCCGCGCCCCCGCGCGGCTGCGCTCGAGCGCGGACGGCCGAGCGGGACGGGGTTGACGGCCCGCGCGGATTTCCGGTAGGTTCCTCGCCCGTCCCGCGTTTGCCAGGCGGTTGGTACGAATGGCCCGGAAGGATGCGGGTGGTTCCTTTCACGAACGTTCCCCATGAAACCGACATACAGACCACGGAATCGAAAGAGAAAGAACACCCACGGATTCCGCGCTCGGATGAGCACTCGGGCGGGCCGCAAAACACTGTCGAGGCGGCGGAGGAAGGGACGCCGCAGGCTGGTCGTGGAGGTCGGCTCGAAGTAGACGGCGCAGCCGCCGCCGAGGGGCCTCCAGGAGCAGTATGCTTTCCGCCCGTGAGACGCATTCGGCGCTCCGGCGAAATCCGGGGCTTGCTAAGGCGGGGGAAGCGACGGAGGACGTCCGAGTTCGACGTCTTCCTCGCGGCTTCCGCCGCTTCTTGTGCCCGCTTCGGGGTGATCGTTCCGAAGCATGGGCATACCATCGTGGATCGCAACCGCTTGAGGCGCCGGCTGCGGGAAATCGGCCGACTCGAGGTGCTGCCACGGCTCGACACTCTCCCCGGGGAACTGGACTTCCTGGTCAGAACGAGACGGGAAGCGTACGGCGTGTCGTTCCAGCGGCTCAGGAATCAACTGGTGAAGCTGACCGAGGAGCTACTCTGAAGTTCTTGTTGAGCGGCATTCGATTCTATCGCGCGGCCATCTCTCCGTTGAGGCCGCCCGCCTGTCGCTTCGTGCCCAGCTGTTCGGCCTATGCGCTGGAAGCACTCGAACGGCACGGAACCCTTCGCGGCTCCCGGCTGACGCTGCGGCGGCTCGGCCGGTGCCATCCCCTTGGCGGGAAGGGGTTCGATCCGGTGCCTCGAGGACACGCGCGATGAGGCCGGAACTCCGCTTCGTCCTCGCCATCTTTCTGATGATCGGCGTCCTGTTCGGGACCAACCTGCTCTTTCCGCCTCCCCCGGCCACGGAGCCGCCCGTCCCGGCGGCCGCGGAAAGCGAGCCCCAGGCCGAGGAGCCGGCGGAGCCCGCGGTCACGGCGCCCACCGGGATTGCGGCCACGGCCGTTCCGGATGCGCCCGTGGTGCCCGAGCGCAGGATCCGCGTGCGGGGACCGCTCTACGAGTTCGAGTTCAGCAACTACGGGGCGCAGTTGCATTCCGCGATGCTGCCGGGATTCAGGTCGTTCGCGGATGATGGTCCCGTACAGCTTCTCCTGCGCAGCGGACCGGGTGCGCTCGGCAGCCGGGTGGCGGTCACCGGCGACACGCTCGATTTTTCCGTGGTGCCGTTTGAAGTGTCTCCTGCGGAAGGACTTATGCTGGCCGAGGGAGATGACCCGCAGGAGCTGAGCTTCACCTTCCTGAGTCCCGACGGAAGGACCGGTTTCGAGATCCGATACCGTTTCGATCCCGACTCCTATCTGATCGACGTCCACGGGCGCGTGCTCGGGGTCGATCGGGGTCTTCTGCTCACCGACCTCGGCCAGGGACTGGCGTTCAACGAAACGCGCCCCGCGGATGACGAAACGGCGCTGGCCTATGTGGTCAACCATTCCCAGGACGGAATCCGGCAGCGGCCGCTCCGGAACTTCGAGGAAGACCGGGTCGAGGACGGCCCGCTGCTATGGGTGGCGCTCAAGAGCAAGTACTTCCTGGCGGCGCTGCTGGCAGGGGACGGCCGGGAGGCGGAGCGCTTCCTGGGCGGGGTGTTCGCGCGGCGCCCGGTCGACCTGTACGGCGGGGAGGAGCCGCGAGTATCGGTAACCGCGGCGCAGAGTCTACTGCCCGACGATTCGTTCGCCTATCGGGTCTACCTGGGGCCGCAGGACTTCACCCGGCTGAGGGCGATCGGCAGCGACCTCGAGGATGTAAACCCGGTCGGCTGGAGGTGGCTGCGGCCCGTCATCCAGCCGTTCGCAGCCATCATCACGACGATCCTCATCTACCTGCACAACCAGCTGGGCTGGGGCTATGGATGGGTGTTGATCCTGTTCGGCGTCATGATGCGCGTCGTGCTCTTTCCGCTGAACCAGAAGGCCATGCGCGCGCAGCTGAGGAACACCGCGGTTGCACCCATGGTCAAGGAGATCCAGGCCAAGTACAAGAGTGACCCGGAGCGGCAGCAAAAGGAGATGATGAGGCTGTACAAGGAGCACGGATTCAATCCGCTGGCCGGATGCGTGCCGATGCTCATTCCCTTCCCGGTGCTCATCACGCTCTTCTTTGTGTTCCAGAACACCATCGAGTTGCGCGGCGTCTCCTTCCTCTGGCTCCCGGATCTCTCCGCCCCGGATCCGTTTTATCTGCTGCCCGTCTTCCTCGGCCTTTCCATGTTTCTGCTTCAGTGGGTGAGCATGCGTACGATGGAGCAGGTGAACCCGCAGATGAAGATGATGCTGTGGTTCATGCCGATCTTCATGGTATTCATCTTCTTCCAGTTGGCATCGGGGCTGAACCTCTACTACGCGACGGCCAACATCGCCACATTGCCCCAGCAGTACTGGATCGCCAGGGAGCGACAGAAGGCCAGGAACAAGGCATCCTAGGGTCGGGAGCCTGCCGACCAACCAGGGTGGCCAGGCGGGGACAGGGAGCAAGATTGACGGACACCATCGTGGCAGCGGCGACGCCGCCGGGTCCGGGGGCCCTTGCGGTGGTGCGAATCTCGGGACCGGGCGCGTTTTCCATCCGGCGCGCGCTTGCGCCGGATCTGCGTGACCCGGACGACCGGCGAGCGATGCTGGCGGGCCTGCACGACCCGGAAACCGGAGAGCTCGTGGACCGGGGAATCGTCACCAGCTATGCGGCGCCGGCCAGCTACACGGGAGAGGACATGGTGGAGATATCCTGCCACGGCGGGTATCTCATCCCGGGCCTCCTGGTCGAGCACGCGCTCGAAGCCGGCGGACGCATGGCCGAACCCGGAGAATTCACCCGGCGGGCCTACCTGAACGGGAAGATGGATCTGCTGCAGGCGGAGGCCGTGTGCGATCTGGTGGCGGGCCGCAGCCGGGCGCTGCACCGGGTGGCGGTGCATCAGATGGAGCGTGGGCTTTCGGCCAGGATGACGGCGGCACGCGCTTCCCTCGTCAGACTGGAGGCGCTCCTCGTCCACCATCTTGACTTTCCGGACGAGGACGAGCCCCCGACGAGCCTGGAGACAGTGGCCCACGAGGCGCGCGAGGTGCGTCTCCGGCTGGAGGGCGTGCTGGCCACGGCACCCGAGGGGGAGCTGCTCAGAGAGGGTGCTCTGACCGTTCTGGCGGGGCGTCCCAATTCCGGTAAGTCAAGTATTTTCAATGCGTTAGTAGGATACGAGCGTGCCATTGTGACGGACGTTCCGGGGACCACGCGAGACGCGCTCGAGGCCACCGTGTCGTTGGGCGGCTATCCATTCCGACTCGTGGATACCGCCGGGCTCCGGGAAACCGGAGAGCGCGTCGAGGCGTTGGGGATCGAAGTGGCCCGCCGCTATCTGGCGCGGGCGGACCTGGTGCTGTTTTGCACGGAGCGGGGCGAAGGGGTCTCGGATGCGGATGCGGAATTCCTGGGTGAACGCGATTGCCCGTTCCTGGTTCTGGAAACCAAGGCCGATCTGGCCCGGCCGGACAACGGCACGCCCGGGTTCGTGGATGCCCGGGAGAACGGCTGCTCCAATGCGGAAGAGCGGACCAGGCACCCTCTCGCCGCCGGCACGGTTGACGTCGAGGCGCTGCCTGACCGGATCGCCACCTCCGTGGTCACGGGCGAGGGACTGGAGGAGATGGGCAGGGTCCTTCCGCGCATGGTTTTCGGAGGGCTGGTCCAGGCGACCGGAGACCTGCCGGTCGTGACCCGCAGGCGCCACCGACGCTGCCTGGCACGAGCGGTAGAGGAGCTGGACGCGTTCGAACGCGCGCTGGCGAACGGGGTTCCGGCCGAAGTGGCGGCGACCCATCTGAGGCCGGCGGAGACGGCCCTGGAGGATGTCCTCGGGATCGTTACTATGGATGAGGTGCTCGACCGGGTGTTCCGGGATTTCTGTATCGGAAAATAGGCAGGCGAGACGGGGAACGCGGGTTGCAGATCGTGGATCGAGAATTCGACGTCATCGTAGTAGGCGGAGGCCACGCCGGAGCAGAGGCAGCGGCAGCGGCGGCGCGCCTCGGAACTCGCGTGTTGCTGATTACCCCCGACCTTGGGCGCATCGGACAGATGAGCTGTAATCCCGCGATCGGGGGCATTGCAAAGGGGGTCGTCGCGCGCGAGGTCGATGCTCTCGGGGGTGTCATGGGCCGGGCTACGGACGCGGCGCGCATTCACTTCCGCATGCTCAACCGCTCCAAGGGACCGGCCGTATGGGGTCCGCGCGCGCAATGCGACAGGACCCTGTATGCGCTGGCGGTGCGGCGAGTGCTGGAAGAACTGCCGACGCTGGAGCTCTTTCAGGACATGGTTTCTGACCTTGTGCTCGGGGGCGACCGGATTGCCGGCGTGCGGACGCGCACGGGGCTGGAGTTTCGAGCTTCGTCCGTGGTCATCACGACGGGCACGTTTCTTCGCGGACGCATTCATGTTGGCCTTGGGGACGGGGTCGAGGGGGGGCGCGCCGGCGAGGAAGCCTCGGTCGCGCTGGCCTGTGCGCTCGAGGGTCGGGAGTTGGAGGTGGCGCGTTTCAAGACCGGTACTCCGCCTCGCATCGATGGCCGGTCCGTGGACTACGGAAGGGTGAAAGAGCAACCGTCGGAACCGGGAGGCGTGCGGTTCTCCGCGTATGTACGTGAGCAATACCCGGGCGAGCGTTCCTGCTGGATTACTTGGACGGGGGACGAACTCCGGGACATCGTGCAGGAAAACCTCGAGCGGAGCGCGCGGTTCGGGGGGGCCATCGCGGGCCGGGGGCCGCGATACTGCCCGTCGATCGAAGACAAGGTCGTACGTTTCCCCGACGCCCGCGGGCACCAGGTCTTCCTGGAGCCGGAGGGGTTGGACACGACCGAGCTTTATGTAAACGGCTTGTCGACCTCGTTGCCACCGGAAGTGCAACTCCGATTCCTGCGGACCGTGCCGGGGCTGGAGCGTGTGCGCATGACCCGCAGCGGGTACGCGATCGAGTACGACTACTTCCTTCCGCATCAGCTGCGGCACACGCTGGAGGTGAAGTCGATTGAAGGCCTTTTCTTTGCAGGGCAGATCAACGGCACGACCGGCTACGAAGAGGCCGCCGGGCAGGGGCTGATCGCGGGTGCCAACGCCGGCTTGGCCGCTCTGGGGAAGGCGCCGTTGGTCCTGGAGCGCGACCAGGCGTACATCGGCGTGCTGATCGACGATCTGGTCACCAAGGGGGTGGATGAACCCTATAGACTCTTTACCTCGCGCGCAGAGTTCCGTCTTCTGCTCAGACAGGACAACGCGCTCTCCCGCCTGGGACCGGTAGCGCGCGAGAGGGGTCTGTTGGCGCCCGGCCAGACCAGGGTGCTTGAAGAACGCCTGGAAACCGAAGCGCGGCTGCTCGAGTGGTTCCGCTCGACGCGCCTGCGACCCGAGCAGGTGAACGACGCACTGGTGGAGGCGGGATCGAGCCCGGTGCGCACTACCGCAAGAGCGGTGGATCTGTTGAGAAGACCGAAGGTGACGTCAAAAATGCTGATTCAGGCGGCCGGCGCGTCGTTTGTCGAGGTTGGTTGGGAGGATGCCTTGCTGGCTGTCGAGGTAGACCTGAAGTACAGGGGATATGTGCAGCGCGAGCGGGATCGGGCGGCCGCACTTCGAGCGCGCGCGGAGTTCCGCATTCCCCAGGATCTCGTGTACCAGGACCTGTTGACGCTGTCGCACGAGGCCCGCGAAAAGCTTGGTCAAGTACGTCCCCTCACCCTGGCGCAGGCCTCGAGGGTCTCGGGCGTCTCGCCGGCAGATCTTCAGAATCTGGTCCTGGAGATCCGGAAGCAGGGGGGCGTTCCCTCACGACGTTTCACGGGAAACATGACGGTGAAACAACACGGTGGCACGTCGAGCCATGTTTCACGGGAAACATGACGGTGAAACAACAAGCATCCCGGGACTTCGACGTCGGGTTCCTGGTGGGAGTCCTCGTTGGTGAGGGGCATTTCGGTGGAGATGGGCGACAGCCGCACGTGACTCTTCGCATGCACACCGACCACAAGGCGCTTTTCGACTGGATCATGGAGAACTTCCCCGGGGGCAAGCTGTACGGTCCCTATCGGCACGGCGGACGGCATTACTACCAGTGGATGGCTCGCGGAGCCTTCCTCAGAGAACAACTGGTGCCCTTGCTGGACCGTTACCTGGATGAACGGCTGGACGGGAAAGCCGCGCGGCGCTTCCAGGAAATGAAGGCGCGTTACCTTACCGATTCGGCCCCTGCCGCAGGTTCGGCGAGCGTTCCCCCGGCCCCGGAGCCGCCGCGGGACCGCTGACCCGTGTCGGGGCCACCCGGATCCATGTCGGGATGACGTCCAGAAGGGCGCGAATCCAGCCTGCCAACGACGCGCATCCACCTTTTCCGCAAACCGGGGGTCAGGTAGCTTTCGAGGTGGGATCTCTCTCCCCCTTATCCGGAGTTCGATCCCGGGACGGTTCCCTGTTGTGGAAAACCCCTCACCCCGGCCTAGGCTGACCGCTGCTTTCCATGTCCAGAGTCATTACCATCGCCAACCAGAAGGGGGGTGTCGGGAAGACGACAACCGCGATCAACCTGGGAGCCGCGTTGGCTGTGGCCGAACAGCGCACGCTGGTCATCGACATGGATCCACAGGCCAATGCGAGCAGTGGCCTGGGCCTTTGGGGCCATGATCAGGTCTCGGGCATGTACGACGTCATGATCGGGGGAAGCTCGATCGACGAATCAAGGGTTCGTCAGCTTCACTTTCCCTACCTGGACATGGTCGGCACCACGCGCGACCTGGCGGGCGCGGAGATCGAACTGGTAGGCGTGGAGGCCCGCGAATCCGTTCTGCGTACGGCACTTGCGCCGATTCGCGACGAATATGACTACATTCTCGTGGACTGCCCCCCGTCGCTGGGGCTCCTCACGCTCAACACCCTCACGGCGGCCGACTCCGTACTCATCCCGATTCAGTGCGAGTTCTACGCGCTGGAAGGCCTCAGCCAGCTCCTGAACACGGTTCGAGTAGTACAGCGGGGGCTCAACACGGGCCTGGAAATCGAGGGCGTGCTCCTTACCATGTTCGACAAGCGGCTCAACCTGTCGAAACAGGTCGCCCGGGAAGCCCGCGAATACTTTGGAGACAAGGTCTTTACGAACGCGATTCCCAGGAACGTTCGCCTTGCGGAGGCGCCGAGTTTCGGCAAGCCCATCATCATATACGATGTCCTGTCGGCCGGGGCCCGCTACTACCTCCGTCTGGCGAGGGAAGTCATTCAGCGAACGCAACATAGACTTGCTACAACGAGAGCTCGCGTACCCTCATGAGCGTTGCTTCGAACACTCGACTCGGGCGCGGCCTGGGCGCCCTTCTTGGGGATCATCTTGATCGACCGGTGGAAGGCGAGGTCGCCGGCCTGGCGCTGGATTCCGTGGTGCCCAACCCGTTCCAGCCCCGTCGTGAGTTCAAGGAAGAGGAAATCCGGGAACTCGCGGCGTCGATCAGGGCAAACGGATTGCTCCAGCCCGTTCTCGTCAGATCCGCGCCGGTGCCCGACCAATGGGAGCTGGTAGCGGGAGAACGCCGATTCCGAGCTGTCACAAGGCTTGGATGGAGCGAAGTGCCGGCCATCGTGCGCGACGTAGATGACGAAACCATGCTCGTGCTGGCGCTTGTCGAGAACCTCCAGCGCCGCGACCTCGGCGCGCTGGAGGAGGCTGAGGGCTACAGGGTGCTTGTGGACAAGTTCAAGCGCACACAGGAGGATATCGCGCTGGCTGTCGGAAAGAGCCGTGCCGCGGTGACCAACATCCTCCGTCTTCTGAAGCTTCCCGCTGAAGTCCGGCAGCTGCTCGCGGAAGAAAAGCTCACGCCGGGACACGCGCGGGCACTCCTCGCCATCGACGACCAGGAATGGGCGGCGGAACTGGCTCGAATGGCGGTCGAGGGCGGTTGGTCGGTCCGCAAACTCGAGGAGACCGTGCGCACCCGGCCGACGCGCCCGGCTCCCAATGAAGATGCTCCGGACGACCGCAAGCGCCGGACCCGGCCGTCGCAAGCGGTGGACCCGGTGTTGAACGCGTTGCAGGAGGAGTTGCGGGGCGCGCTCGGGACACGAGTAGTCGTTCGACGGCAGAGGGGAAGCAAAGGCCGCATCGAAATCCCCTTCCACGACGATCAGGATCTTGAACGCGTGTTCGCCCTCGTGTCCGGCCGGGAGGTCTCGGATCTTCTGGAATAGGACATCTCGAAACCGCCGACTGCTGACGGTTGTGCTCCTGGCCGAGGGGTCGGCGAATGCCCGCAACTATGAGTTGACCGTGACGCATGCCGTGCTGGTTTCGCTTGCCCTCATCGGACTGATTTCCGCGGGCTACGTGGCCGGCGTTGCAGTGACCACGCATCGTGTGGACATCCTGTCGGACTCGCTTGCGGTCCAGGCGGAGGGGATTCAGGCGCTGAGCACGCACATCGACACGGTCGAAGCACGCTATCTGCGCATCGCCGAACTGTTTGGTGCCCGCGCAAACGCGCTGTCGGACCTTTGGCTTCCTCCGGTGGGGCGCGACGGAAACTCCGGTCGGTCGGTCGCGGACGAAACCAGGCCCACCAGCTGGCCCCTGACCGAAAGGGGGTTCGTGACCCAGGCCCTGATTGAAGGCGTGGTGGGCGAACACCCAGGCCTGGACATCGCCATACCTACGGGCTCGTATATCCGCGCCGCGGGTGGGGGCCTCGTACTCGAAGCAGGAGAGGATCCCCTCTACGGGCGGTTTGTACGCCTTGACCACGGCGACGGATACGGCAGCTTGTATGCGCATGCATCCGCGACGTTTGTCGAGACCGGGGACCTGGTGCGGCAGAACGAGGTCATCGCGTTGAGCGGCTCGACGGGCAGATCGACGGCTCCGCACCTTCACTTTGAAATCCTTCGAAACAATGAACCTGTCGATCCGTTGACAATCCTTGACCAACCTTGAAGGGTTGCCGGAACCCCTCGATTTCCGTGGCTCGTTTCAACTACCAGTAAGGGAAACAACAGGATGAGCAAACAGCGCCCCGCTTCGCCCCCCGCGTCTCCAGACAACACGATTTCGATCATCGGACCCGGGATGACCGTAGTGGGTGATTGCAAGACCAAGGGGACCATCCGCATCGAAGGCAGGGTCGAGGGGGGAGTGGAGGCCGGAAAGGCTGTTGTCGTCGGGAAGGACGGAATGGTCGTCGGCGACATCTCCACCCAGGACGCGGTCATCTCGGGAAGGCTCAAGGGTACCCTGAAAATCGGTTCGCGCCTGGAGCTCCAGTCATCCTGCGATGTCGACGGGAATATCGACACCCGCCGCATCGTGCTCGAAGAGGGCGCAACGGTCAACGGAACCGTCAAGATGGGAAGCCGAGGCGCCAAGCCGCCCTCTACCCGGGAATGAGCGGTGAGCAGGATGCCCACGCCCGGGGAATCATCGAGTCCTGGCTCCACCGGATTTGGAAGCACCGGGAATCTCGACCGGAGCTGCCTTTCCCCACCTCTCCGCCGTTGTCGTGGAAAACCTCTGAAGTCACTATAATATCGACTCTTCGGAAGGTATATCCACGCTCCCCGCAGAGCGTGTTATCCACGCCTCTGTCGTTTTCCACAGATCGTGGAAACCCTTTGGGCGCACGTTTCGGCGCGGGGGAGTTCATATGCAAGGTGCCAGGACGAACGAGGGCCGGGGGATGAAGCTGAAAGCGCTCGTTGAGTATGTCGACGAATACCTCCGCGTGCCCGGCTTCCCGGACTACCCCAACGCCTACAACGGACTCCAGGTTCAGGGGGCGGCCCGGGTTGGCAGCATCTGTGCCGCGGTGGATGCCAGTGAAGCCGCCATCAACGCCGCCGCCGAGCGCGGAAGCGATCTCCTGCTCGTGCACCACGGGCTCTTCTGGGATGGCGCGGCTCCCGTAACCGGCAGACGTTTTCGGAAGCTGTTCGCCCTCCTCCGCAACGAACTGGGTCTTTACTCGGCTCATCTGCCGCTGGACGCACACCCCGAGGTCGGCAACTGCGCCTTGCTCGCCCGCGCTCTGGACATCGAAATCGAGAAGGGATTCGGCTCCTACCAGGGCGTGGATGTGGGCTGGATCGGGACGACCTCGGAGACACGCAAGGCCCTCGGCGACCGGTTGGCGGAGTCACTACAAGTGACAGTCCGACTTATAGATGGCGGACCTGACCAGATACACAGGGTCGCCGTTGTGACGGGTGCGGGCGGGTCCATGATCGCCGAGGCGGCGGCGTCCGGCGCCGATGCCCTCGTGACCGGGGAAGGGGCGCATCATACGTACTTCGATGCGATGGAATACGGCATCAACGTTTACTATGCGGGCCATTACGCCACCGAGACGCTCGGGGTGCGCGCGCTCGCCTCCCATCTGGAGGCGCGCTTCGGCATTCCCTGGGAGTTTCTGGATTATCCGACGGGCATGTAGGTCCCGCCGGGCATGGCCCCGGGCCTCGCCTCGACGGCTCAGGCCGTTGCGCATCGGAGGAGGAGGTACCCATGATCGCACGGGGCCTCAACAGGTGTTTGTCGCAATCCTTCCTGGCGTGCGCCATGCCCGGGAGGATGGGCGACCCTGTCCAGGGACCCGGCGCCGGAAGCCGATGACCGAGAAGCGAGGCACATCATGAAATGCCCACAATGCGGCGTGGACGCCGCCGGCAAGTTCTGCGCGGAATGCGGGGCGGCCATCCGTGAGCCGTCGTGCCCCTCCTGTGGGGAGACGGCCCCGGCGGGCGCGTCGTTCTGCATCTTCTGCGGCACACCCCTCCGGCGCCGCCGGCCGGCGGCGGCCAGCGCGGGCGGCAGGAGGGTGCTGTGGGCCAGCGGCGTGTTCGCCGGCGTATTGATCATCGGCGCCGGGTACTGGGCGCTGGAACGGGATGATCCGGGCGATGCTCCGCCCCCCGACCCCGCGGCGGGCCTGGTGCCCGCTGCCGGCGCGCCTCCGGATCTGAGCTCCATGACGCCGCGGGAGGCCGCGGATCGGCTGTACGATCGAATCATGCGGGCCGCGTCCGCCGGGGACACCGCCGAGGCGCTGGCATTCCTGCCGATGGCCCTTGACGCCTACGACCTGACGGTCCCTCTGGATGCGGATGGCCACTACCACGTGTCCCTGCTGCACGCTCTGGGCGCGGACTACGAGATGGCGCGGGAGGCGGCCGAGCGGGCGCTGGCCGACACGCCCAACCACCTGCTCCTCCTGGGCGCGGCGGCGCGGGCGGCCGCCGAACTCGGCGACGATGACCGAGCCAACGGCTATTACGCTCGATTCCGGGAGGCGTGGGACAGCGAACAGGCGCGCGGGCTCGAAGAGTACTCCATGCACGCCATCCCGCTCGCGGAGATGAGGGAGGCGGCAGAGGCGCGAGCCGGTGGGTAGTGCCGAAGAACGTCGGCCGGCACTGCAGTCGGTCAGGAGCATCGGCCCCTCGTGATCGACTCCCCCCTGGCGCTGCTCGCGACCATTGCGGGCGTGGTGGTGCTCGCCCTGTGGCTGGAGCGTCGCCGGGTGCCGGGGCTCTGGAAGCTGGGAGCCACCCTGCTCGCGATCGCCATCGGCGGAGTTCTCTCCAACGTGGGGCTCGTGCCCCCGGCTTCGCCCATCTACCAGGCCATCACGGGCACCGTGACCGACCTGGCCATCGTGTGGCTGCTCCTCGCGGTCAACCTGGCCGACCTGCGGAAGGCGGGCGGGGCCATGCTGGTCGCGTTCGGCATCGCGGTGGTGGGCACGGCCCTGGGGGCGTTTGCGGGGGCGTTCCTGTTCGGAGGCGCGATCGGCGAGGAGACGTGGAAGCTTGCGGGGGCGCTCACGGGAACGTATTCGGGAGGATCACTGAACTTCACCGCGGTAAGCCGGGCAGTCGACATGTCCGATGCCCTCTTCGTGGGCGCCACCGCCGCGGACAACGTCGTCACCGGACTCTGGCTGGCGGCGTGCGTGGTGCTGCCCCGGTGGATCGGGCGGTACTACCCGGCGCCGCCATCATCACCAGACGCCCCGCCGGCCTCGCCCTCGAACCACCCCGGCCGCGATCCCGATCTTTCCGACGACGAATCCGCGCATCCGCTCTTCGCGGGCGCCTCGGTTTCCACTCATCAGCTGGCGATTCTCGTCGCGGCAGGGCTCGCGATCATGATCGCGTCGCGGGTCCTCGCGACCGTCACCCCCGCAATCAACCCGGTGCTCTGGCTCACCACCCTGGCCCTTGCCACGGGCCACGCCATGCCATCCGGCGCGAAACGAGGCGCGCTCCAGCTCGGCAACCTCGCACTGCTGTTCTTCTTCGTGGTGATCGGCGTCTACTCCCGGATCGCGGAAGTGCTTGCCGTGGGTGTCCAGGTGCTCTTCTACGCCCTCTTCGTCGTCGCCGTCCACGGCGTGCTGGTCTTCCTGGCGGGCCGCTTCCTGCGCGTGGACATCGGCACGCTGTGCGTGGCTTCCCAGGCCTCGGTGGGAGGACCCGGAAGCGCACTGGCGGTAGCGGTAGCCGGAGGCTGGCGATCGCTCATTCTGCCCGGCATTCTGGTGGGTCTGCTGGGCTACGCCCTGGGCACGTACGCAGGGATGGGCATCGCGCAGGCGCTGCGGGGATTCGGCTTCTAGAGCTGCCCCGCACAGGTGCGCTCCGTTGCCGTAGAAAGCGTCTGGGTTTTATCATTCCAAGCTACGCAACGGGACGCGCGCATCGCGCCGGACCCCGAGATAAAGACCCTTCGCGGGCCCGCGTTGCCGGCGGACCTAAACCAGCCAGGACTGCGATCCCGGGGGCCGATCCGGGTCCGGCTCAAGGGAACGAGCGACGGAGAACTCGAGGTTGAGCCAGCCCCTCAAAGCCTGGAAAGGATACGCGCCGGCGCGCAAGGACACGGGCACCGTCACGCCCAAGGGCTCTTCCCGCATCCGCGCGCACGATGGCCTCGCCACCATATCCCCGAGCGACCGCAAGCCGTCCTGGCTGAAGGTGCGTTCTCCCGGGGGACCGAACTACCTGCGGCTGAAGCGCCTCATGCGCAGCCAGGCGCTTCACACCGTGTGCGGGGGGGCGGGCTGCACCAACATCGGCGAATGCTGGGAGGCCGGCACCGCCACCTTCATGATCCTGGGTGATGTCTGCACGCGCGCGTGCAAGTACTGCGCTGTCGCCCACGGACTGCCGACCGTGCTGGACCGGGACGAACCCCGGCGTGTCGCGGATACCGTGGCCGCAATGGACCTCGAGCACGTCGTGATCACCAGCGTGAATCGCGACGAGCTGTCGGACGGCGGGTCCGGCATCTATGCAGAGACCATTCGCCGCATCGGCGACCGCCTTCCCGCATGCTCGGTCGAGGTGCTGATCCCGGACTTCAAGGGCGACGAAGACGCCCTGGCGACGGTTCTGGCCGCTCGACCGGCGATCCTCGGGCACAACCTGGAGACCGTCGAACGGCTTCACCCGGAGGTGCGCCCGGGAGGCCGCTACTGGCGCTCGATCTCCTTCCTCGGAGCTTCCAAGCGCCTCGCGCCGCACATCCTGACGAAGACGGGCATCATTCTGGGGATGGGGGAGCGCGCATCCGAGATCCGGCAGGCGATGAGCGACCTTCGCGAGGCCGGTGTCGACATTCTCACCTTGGGCCAGTATCTCCGTCCGTCGCTTCAGCACATCCCCGTTGCCCGCTGGGTGACGCCGGAGGAATTCGAAGACTGGAAGCGGATCGGCGAGGAGGGATTCGGCTTCCGCCACGTGGAGTCGGGTCCCCTGGTCCGCTCCAGTTTTCATGCCAAGGACCAGGCGCGCCAGGTATCCGCCGGCGCAGCGGGTTCGATTCGGCACGTGCAGGAGGCCGATCTTCCCGCGCCCGCTGAGGTGCCGGGGCTCAGGCTGGTGCAGATCGAGACGAGGCGTTCCGCGAGAGACGGAACGGAGGGAGGCGAGGTGGCACATGCCCGATAGCGCCGTGCGGGACGCATCCAGGTCCGCCCCTCCGCCTTTCATCGAAGGCTTTCCGGCCGAACAGGTGCTTCGCTTCCTGCGCGAGATGCTCATATACCGGCGATTCGAGCAAGAGGCGGAGGAGGCATACGCGATCGGCAAGATCGGGGGCTTCTGCCACCTGCATACCGGGCAGGAAGGGGTGGCGCTGGGCTTCATCGGGCCGCTTCGCCCCGACGACTATGCCCTTTCGGCCTACCGGGAACACACCCTGGCGCTCGCCAAGGGCATCTCCGCGCGCGCGGCCATGGCCGAGTTGTACGGGCGGGCGGGCGGCTGTTCCGGCGGCAAGGGCGGCTCGATGCACCTCTTCTCCGCGAAGCACAACTTCATGGGCGGATGGGGCATCGTCGGGGGCCAGATTCCGCTGGCGACCGGTCTGGGCTGGGCGATCCGCTACCGCGGGGAGGACCGGGTCTGCGTCTGCTTCCTGGGCGACGCGGCCGTCAACCAGGGCTCATTCCACGAGTCGCTCAACATGGCGGCCATCTGGAAGCTGCCGGTCATCTACGTCGTCGAGAACAACGGGTATGGCATGGGGACGGCGTTCAACCGCGTGACCACGACCCCCATGGTCGAAAAATCGCGGGCGCACGGTATTCCCGCGCACTACGTTGACGGCCAGGACGTGCTTGCGGTCTGGCGGCTGATGGAAGACCTGCTGGAGCAGGTGCGCGACGGCGCCGGACCCCAGTTCGTGGACGCCGAAACGTATCGCTTCAAGGGCCATTCGATGTCCGATCCGGTGTCGGGCACGTACCGCAGCAAGGAGGAGGTCGAGTCGCGGGTCCGCGAAGACGACCCCATCGCCCATGTGCGCGATCTCCTGATCCAGAGCGGGCATCTCACGCGCGAGGGCCTCGAGCGCATGGACGAGGAAGTACGCGAGCTGGTCGCTGACGCCGCCGACTTCGCGGACCGCTCGCCGCTCCCCTCCGACGACAGCCTCCACGAATTCGTCTACAGCGACATGGACGTGCACGGCAGGCTTTTCTTCGATGGGCGGGGAGGCTGAGATGGCGGTCATGACCTACCGGGACGCCCTCAACGAGGCGCTCGCGGAGGAGATGGAGCGCGACGACTCCGTTTTCCTCATGGGCGAGGAAGTCGCCGAGTACGATGGCGCCTACAAGGTGTCCCGGGGCCTGCTCGAGCGCTTCGGCGACGCACGGGTGGTGGACACGCCGATCAGCGAACTCGGCTTCGCCGGACTGGGCGTGGGCGCGGCCATGGCCGGGCTCCGGCCCGTCATCGAGTTCATGACCTTCAACTTCGCGTTCCTGGCCCTCGACCAGGTTATCAACAACGCGGCCAAGACCCACTACATGACCAACGGGCAGCTGCACGTGCCCATCGTCTTTCGCGGACCCAACGGGGCGGCCCTGCAGCTCGCCGCGCAGCACTCGCAGGCGTGCGAGTCCTACTATGTTCACGCCCCGGGGGTCAAGCTGGTGAATCCGGCGACGCCGTCGGATGCCAAGGGCCTGCTCAAGGCCGCGATTCGCGACGACGATCCGGTGGTCGTGATGGAGTCCGAGATGCTCTACAACGCCCGCGGCGACGTTCCCGAGGGCGAGCACTTCGTACCTCTGGGCGTAGCCGATGTGAAGATGGAGGGTACGGACGTCACGATCGTCTCGCACGGGCAGATGGTCCATGTGGCGCTTCAGGCGGCCCGCATGCTCGAGAAGGAAGATGTTTCCGCCGAGGTGCTCGACCTGCGCTCGCTGCGTCCCCTGGACATGGAGGCGATTCTGCGCTCCGTCCACAAGACCAATCGCGCGGTCTACGTGGAGGAAAGCTGGCCGTTCGTGGGCGTCGGCGCACAGATCGTCGCGCTGATCCAGGACGAGGGCTTCGACGATCTGGACGCGCCGGTGCAGCGGATCACCCAGGCGGACGTGCCCATGCCCTACGCCAGGAATCTGGAGAAGCAGTCGAAACCGGACGCGGCGCGGGTCGTGGACGCGTGCAGGAAGGTTCTCTACCGCAACTGACCCTGGTCGCTCCATCCGACGCGTGGCAAACACCGATCCGACCACCCGAGGCTAGTCGATGGCCACCAAAGTGCACATGGAAGCCCTCTCGCCCACCATGGAAGAGGGGCAGGTCGTCAGGTGGCTCAAGGCGGAGGGTGACCGGATCGCGGCCGGCGAACTGCTGGCCGAGATCGAGACCGACAAGGCGACCATGGAACTCGTTGCGCGCGGCGACGGCGTGTTGCGGGCCATCCTGCTGAACCAGGGACAGACGGCGCCCGTGGGAGACGTGATCGCCGTCATCGCGGCCGATGACGAAGATGTGTCGGACCTGGTGGCGGCGGCGGCCCCGGCTTCGACGGCATCCCCGGCCACGGAGACCGAGGAGGAGCCTGTTCGGGCGGCAGCGCCTTCATCAACGGCTCCCACCAGCACGCCACCTCCCGGCACACCGCCTTCAACCACGCCGCCAGGTGGCCCGCAGCCCGCACCGCCGGTGGTCCAGGCGACCCTTCCGGCAGAGCCGGCTGCCGAGGCCCGCAAGGACGGTGAACGGCTGAGGGCGTCACCCCTCGCCCGCCGCCTGGCCCGGGAGGCCGGGCTCCGCCTGGAGGCGGTCGTGGGGTCCGGGCCCCGGGGCAGAATCGTCAAGCGGGACATCGAGGCCGCGCTGGCCGCCGGGACGGCGACGGCTCCCGCGCCCAGGCCGGACGTCCCGGGCGAGGATTTCGTGGACGTCCCGCTCACGCAGATACGCAAGACGATCGCGCGCCGGCTGGTCGAGTCCCTGGGGCCAGTGCCGCACTTCTTCCTCACGGCCGATGTCGACATGGCCCGGGCAACCGAGCTGCGCCAGCAGTTCAACGAGCTCGAGCTTGGCGCGCGCATCTCCTTCAACGACATCGTCATCAAGGCGACGGCGCTTGCGCTGGCCCGCCATCCCGAGTGCAACGCGTGGTGGGGTGGCGATCACGTCCGCAGACACAACCGCGTGCACATCGGCGTCGCGGTGGCCATCGACGACGGTCTCATCACTCCGGTGGTGCGGGATGCCCATGCGCGCCCGATCGCCGAAATGTCGAACGAGGTGAAGGAGCTGGCGGCCCTGGCGCGAGCGAAGCGGCTGACGCCGGAGCAGTACACGGGATCCACCTTCTCCATCTCCAACCTGGGGATGTTCGGGATCGAGCAGTTCACCGGGGTCATCAACCCGCCCGAGGCTGGAATCCTGGCCGTGGGCGCGGTCGAGGATCGGCCGGTGGCGGCCGATGGTCAGGTCGTAGTGCGTCGTCGCATGCGCATGACGATGAGCTGCGACCACCGGATCATCGACGGGGCCCAGGGCGCGCGCTTCCTCGCCACGCTGAAGGACATCCTGGAGAAACCGTTGAGCGTGCTGCTCTAGCAGGCCCGCAGACGAACTCCGCCCGGCGTTTGCGCGGGTCCGTCCCAGGGGCCGCCAGAGTTCCCGTCAGCCGGAAGCGGGTGCCTTCTTCAACCTGTCGAAGAACTTCGCCCGCGCTTTCGCGACCTTGGGCGCCACCACCGCGCGACAGTATCCCTGGCCCGGATTGCGAGCGAAGTAGTCGCGGTGATAGGCCTCGGCGGGGAAGAACCGACCGGCCGGAACCAGCTCGGTCACGATCGGCGAACGCCACACTCCCTCGTCCTCGAGCCCCGCGATCACCTCGCGTGCCACCCCTTCCTGCTCCGCCGAATGATGGAAGATGGCCGAACGGTACTGGGTGCCCACGTCGGCTCCCTGGCGGTTCAGGGTGGTGGGATCGTGAATCGTGAAGAAGACCTGGAGCAGCTCCCGGAACGAGATCTCGTCCGGCGAGAACATGATGCGGACCACTTCGGCGTGCCCGGTGGAACCGGTGCAGACCTGCTGGTAGGTCGGCTGGCGCACGTGTCCGCCGGCGTACCCCGAGTCCACCCGCCGCACGCCCCGCAACTCCAGGTATACCGCCTCCAGGCACCAGAAACATCCCCCGGCCAGCGTCGCGGTCTCGAGCCCCTTCTCGCTCATCTCGATCGGTCGCCTCCTTCAAGAGCCGTCTGCTTGCAGCTATTATTCGCCGCACTCGTTCCCTCCCCGCGCCCGTGATCGCGGACGGATCCTTCCTGGAGAGGTTGCCGTGCTGCCGGAAGCCGTGAAGATGACCGCAGAGCGTCAGCGCTACAAGGGGACTTGTGCGCAGGGAGGATTGTGGATGGGCGGAGGACGCCTGCGCGCCCCGTGCCTGATGGCGGCGGCCATCGTCATTCCGGTGCTCTGGCTGGCTGGCTGCGCCGCCGTGCAACAGGCGCCCGCAGGCGGCGGATCGGTTGGGGCGGCCACGACCGTCGAGTCGGGCCCGGCCGGCGGCCGCAACGACCCCCGCCATCTCGCCAAGCCCTACGTGGTGGTGGTGTCGTTCGATGGTTTTCGGCACGACTACATCGAGAGGTTCGACACGCCCAACTTCGACCGCGTGGCGGCCGGGGGCGCTCGCGCCGATGGGCTGATCCCGGTTTTCCCTTCGCTGACCTTCCCCGCACACTACTCCATCGCAACCGGGCTCTATCCGGGAACCCATGGGCTGGTCGCCAACACCTTCCATGACCGGGAACTCGATCGCACCTATTCCCTCTCGGACCGGGAGACCGTGGAGGACGGGGAATGGTACGGAGGAGAGCCGATCTGGGTGACCGCGGAGAAGCAGGGCATGGTGAGCGCGGCCTTCTATTTCGTCGGATCCGAAGCCGACGTACAGGACATTCGGCCCAGTTACTGGAAGCGCTTCGACCCGATCATTCCTAACCAAGTGCGCGTCGATACGGTCCTGACCTGGCTCGCCCTTGCCGAGCAGGAGCGACCCCATCTCGTCTCCCTGTATTTCGCCGAAGCCGACTACGCCGGACACCGGTTCGGCCCCGGCGAGAGCCCGGAACTGGCACAGGCGGTCGCGCAGGTGGACCAGGCGCTCGGACGTCTCCTGGACGGTCTGGATGAACTTCCCCACGGCGACCAGGTCTTCGTCCTGCTGGTCTCCGACCACGGTATGAGCGAGGTCCTTTCCGAGGGGCACTACGCGGTCGACGAAATCGCGGACCTGTCCGGGGTTCGGCTGACGTCCGACGGAACCGTGGGCATCCTGTTCGTGGAGGGGGGCGAGGAGCGCATCGAGGAACTGCGCACACAACTCGACGAGGGGATGCCGGAGGCGGAGGTCTACCGGCCCGGCGCAGCTCCAGAGCGACTTCGCCTCAAAGGTCATCCTCGCTTCGGGGATCTGGTGATCGTTCCGGAGGAGGGGTACACGATCGGCATCGGACCTCGCCGGGGCAGCAGCCGGGGGATGCACGGATGGGATCCCCGGTTCCGGTCCATGCACGGCATCTTCCTTGTTAAGGGGCCCGGCATCGAGGGGGGCACGCGGCTTCCCCCGATCGAAGGGGTGGACATCTATCCCTTCATGGCCCGGGTGCTCGGTCTCCAGCCTGCCGACGGAATCGAGGGCGATCCGGAGGCGCTGGCGGGGTTGGGTCGCCGTTAGGCGCAGCCTCCGAGCCGCTTTCGGGGGCACCTCGGAGGTGTGAGAATTCGGGCCTGGCACCACGGGGCCGGGGGGCCGGTGGAGGTCCGTTTTTTCTGCCGACCTCCGCTTGACACGCTTCGCGGGATTGCTTTACCTTTCGCTTCTCGTTGCGGGGTGGAGCAGTCTGGTAGCTCGTCGGGCTCATAACCCGAAGGTCGCGGGTTCGAATCCCGCCCCCGCTACTTGAAAGCGCCGCCGAATGGCGGCGTTTTCCACGTAGCAGGACGGTTTGACGCAGGCAACAACACAGGAGACCGAGGCGAAGATCATGCCGGAAGCGACCGAAATCCGTCGGCCGTGGGCCTTCCAGAGGCCGGGCCGCGCGCGGGCGCTTCGCTGGTTTCCGTCCGATACGTGGTCGAGCCCTCGCGGGCGGGGAAGCGGGACTCGCCGGTAGCCCCCGGCAGACTCCCGACCCAGCCGCCCGCACCGAAAAGGTTCGGGCGTTTTTTTGGCCAGGTAGCTCAGTTGGTAGAGCACGCGACTGAAAATCGCGGTGTCGGCGGTTCGATTCCGCCCCTGGCCATCTACCGGCTCACCGGCCGGAGGATGGCCGGGTGTGTGCGCGGGGGTCCGTAGCTCAACTGGTAGAGCACCGGTCTCCAAAACCGGGGGTTGGGGGTTCGAGTCCCTCCGGGCCTGTACAACTGGGGGGAGAGCCCTCATCGTCTAACGGCTAGGACACCACTCTTTCAAGGTGGCGGTCGGGGTTCGATTCCCCGTGAGGGCGTTTGGAAGGACGCGCCAAGAGCGCGAAACAGGGGCTGTAGCTCAGTTGGTTAGAGTGCCGGTCTGTCACACCGGAGGCCGCGGGTTCGAGTCCCGTCAGCCCCGCTTGTTTGTTTCTTGACAAATCGGGTCATCGGCGAAGGATCGGGGCCGTAGCTCAGTTGGGAGAGCGCCTGAATGGCATTCAGGAGGTCAGGGGTTCGATTCCCCTCGGCTCCATGGCGCAGTCTGTTCGCGAAGGCGAGCGAGCTCGGATGGCGGAATTGGTAGACGCGCAGGATTCAGGATCCTGTGGGGGTTAACCCCGTGAGGGTTCGAGTCCCTCTCCGAGCATGACAGGCCGCGGCGGCAAGCGGCGGCAGCGTTTCGATGGAGGACATTTGCCCACGTGCTGGAATTGGTAGACAGGCTGGTTTGAGGGACCAGTGTCGGAAACGGCGTACAGGTTCGAGTCCTGTCGTGGGCACTTGCCGGCCATCAACGGTCGGCCTTCCTTGCCGAAGGCGGTCGGCAAATCAGCGCCCGTAGCTCAATTGGACAGAGCGCTTGACTACGGATCAAGAGGTTGGGGGTTCGAGTCCTCCCGGGCGTATTCCCCTCCGGGGGAGGTGAAGGCCAGGACCTGTTTTCCGGCCGAGGGCGCGTAGCTCAGCTGGTTAGAGCGCTACGTTGACATCGTAGAGGTCAGAGGTTCGAGTCCTCTCGCGCCCATGCGCCGACGCGGCATCCGTGGAGGCGAGCAGGGGCAGGGGCCGTAGCTCAGTTGGGAGAGCGCAGCGTTCGCAACGCTGAGGTCAGGGGTTCGATTCCCCTCGGCTCCATTCCCGGTTGGCCGGCGAGATTCGCGAGGCGGTCGGTATGGTCGCCACCATAGCTCAGCTGGTAGAGCACGTCACTCGTAATGACGGGGTCGTCGGTTCGAATCCGACTGGTGGCTTGCCGCTTGCCAGCCGGCCTGGCGAGCGTAAAATTGGGATTGGATGCCCCGTGGTGTAACTGGCAACACGTCTGACTCTGGATCAGAAGAGTCCTGGTTCGATCCCAGGCGGGGCAATATCGGAGGGGTGGCCGAGTGGCTTAAGGCGGCGCCCTGCTAAGGCGTTGACCCGAGAGGGTCTCGTGGGTTCGAATCCCACCCCCTCCGCTTGCGGGCGAAGCCCGCGATCAGAGGGGGCGTGATTCGAACCCGGGGTTCGAGCCTCCGGTGCTTCGCATCCTCGGCTCACCTTCGGCCCGGCTGGCGCCGGCCTCGGTTGCGAATCCCGCGGGCAGATATCACCGGGCACGGTCGCGGGCCGCTATCCGAGTCCAGGATTGAGGTTGCCGGTCGGGCATCTCGTCCTGGGTTCTGAGGCCCCGGCTTCACTTCGTTCCTTGGGCGGGTTGCTTCTGACCTCGCGTCAGATATGCTCCGCTGCGGTCAAGCCGGCCGTGCTTCTCTCACCGGTTTCCCTGCAGGTTGTAGTGGCCACAATTGTTCGGACGGGTGGCCGAGTGGCTTAAGGCGCACGATTGGAAATCGTGTGGGCTCACGCCCACGTGGGTTCGAATCCCACCCCGTCCGCTGACGGCGGAGCCGCCCTCGGACGGGGTGGGCTTCGAACCCAGGGTTGAGCCTCCGGTGCTTCGCATCCTCGGCTCACCTTCGGCCCGCTGGCGCGGGCCTCGGTTGCGAATCCCACCCCGGGTGAGATACAACGGGACACGGTAGGCGGCCGGTCTTCGAACCTAGAGTTGAGGTTGCGGGCGCTTTGCGTCCCCGGCCCGCCTTCGGCACCGCTGCGCGGCCACTCGGCTGCGAATCCCACCCCGTCCTTGGTTCGGACGAGCTGGAGGCTTGGGAGGGCGAATCCTAGGCCCTTTCCGCCGGGGGAATCACCTTGCCGGGTGGGTGGAGCACCTGCCAATTGTTTGCATCGCCGTCTACGGGCGGCACCCACATTTCGGGGCGTGGCTCAGTCCGGTAGAGCGCTGCGTTCGGGTCGCAGAGGTCCCCGGTTCAAATCCGGGCGCCCCGATTGAAGAACAGTTGGAGAAGATTCTCCGTCCTTGAGCCGATCGGCCCGGTTTCGTCCGGAGGCGTAGTCTAATTGGTAAGGCACCGCACTCGAAATGCGGCGGGCGAAAGCCCTTGGGGGTTCGAGTCCCCCCGCCTCCGCTGCCATTCCGGTGTCCGTCCCCGCGCCCTCCCATGACCGGTCGGGGCGACGATCATCACGGTCGCAGCTGGCACATGGGCATCTGATCGCCGGGAGGTCCAGGCCATGCTCGGGCTCGATTTCATCGCCCATCCCCTGTCAGGCACGCCGTTCGGGACCGCGCTCGAGTTGTGCCTGGTGCTCGCGCTGGTGGCCTGGCTCCTGTCCGTGATCACCCGCGAGGTCTCCTGGATCGACCGCCTCTGGTCCATTTGTCCACCGGTCTACTGCCTGATCGTGGCGTTTGCGCTGGATTTCAACTCGCCGCGCGTGAATCTCATGACGGTGCTTGCGGTCCTGTGGGGCATCCGCCTGACCTACAACTTCGCCCGCAAGGGCGGGTACCGGCCGGGCGGGGAGGACTACCGGTGGGCGCACGTCCGCAAACAGTATGGTCCGGTGGGCTTCCAGCTGCTCAGCGTCACCTTCGTCCATCCCGGCCAGATGCTGCTCATCTGGCTGTTCACCTCCCCGATCCACCGCGCCTGGCAGTTCCCCGACGCGCCGCTCGGCTGGTTTGACTACCTGGCGGCGGCTCTGTTCCTGACCCTGCTTATCGGCGAAACCTTTGCCGACAGGCAGATGTGGGACTTCCAGCAGGACAAGAAGCGACGGATTGCCAACGGCGAAGACGTCCGGCAGCCGTTCATGACCAACGGGCTCTATCGGTACTCCCGGCACCCCAACTACTTCTGCGAGATCGCCCTGTGGTGGGTGTTCTACCTGTTCGGGGTCGCCGCCTCCGGTGAATGGCTGCACTGGACGGGGCTTGGCTGCATCGGCCTCACGCTGCTGTTCATTCCGTCCCTTCGCATGACTGAAGCGATCTCTGCGGAAAAGTATCCCGGCTACCGTGACTACCAGGCGGCCGTCCCGGCGTTGATCCCGCTGCCTCGGAAGGACAGGGCAAAGGCTGCCGGTTGAGCTGAAACCGGCGACGTCCCGGGATCCATCTTCCGCCCGGTGCCCCCTCCGCTCGCCCCGCCCCTGCTCCCGGCATAACTTGCCTGTTCGGGTCAATTCGTTACCGGGAGGTGCCTCATGTTCGTAACCGACGACTCCAAGCTTGCCATCAGCCTCGCCATGGTACTCGTTCTCGCAGCAGGGGCCTGTGCTCCGGCCGACGGCGGAGGGGACGAATCCGCGGAGGCGGAAATGGCCGATCCCGCCGCCGTGACCGATCCCGCCATGGCCGGCGATCTGCCCAACCCCACGTCGGAGGTCATCACCGGCTTCGGACCGCTTCCGGATGACAGGGAGTGGGGGTCCACCGCGGGCGTGGACATCGGGCCGGACGGGCAGCTGTGGGCCTACGACCGCTGCGGCGGCAACGCGCTCACCGACGGCTGCGGCACCTCCGACGTGGATCCCATCCTCAAGTTTGACCGGGAAACCGGCGAGGTGCTGACCAGCTTCGGGGCCGGGCTCTTCATCCTCCCCCATGGACTGCACGTGGATCAGGACGGGAACGTCTGGGTCACCGACTCATCGGGTGACGCGGAGCAGACCAAGGGCCATCAGGTCTTCAAGTTCAGCCCCGAGGGCGAGATCCTCATGACGCTGGGGACGCGCGGTGTCGCCGGGGATGGTCCGGATCACTTCAACCAACCCTGCGATGTCATCACCACGCCCGAAGGCTACATCTTCGTCTCCGACGGCCACAGCGGCCAGAACGAGAACGTTCCTCCCGGCGCGACCGGTCGCATCGTGAAGTTCAGCCCCGAGGGCGAGTACATGATGGAATGGGGCCAGATCGGGACCGGACCCGGGGAATTCCGGACGCCGCACGCGTTGGAGATGGACTCCCAGGGTCGCCTCTTCGTGGCGGACCGCGGCAACCACCGCATCCAGATCTTCGACCAGGAAGGCAACCTCCTCGACACGTACCACCAGTTCAGCCGCATCAGCGGGCTTTTCATCGACGACAACGACATGCTCTACGCGATCGACTCGGAGTCGAACCCGGGTAACCATCCGGATTGGATGACCGGCATCCGCGTCGGTCACGCCAGCGAAGACAGGGTCACCGCGTTCATTCCCCCGCACCCGGTGGACGACCGGCCGCATGGCGCGGCTGGAGAGGGTGTGGCGGTCGACGCCGACGGGAACGTCTACGCCGCCGAGGGCCCGATCTCACGGCCGTTCGCGGGCGGAGGGCTGACGAAGTACGTGCGGTAGGAGCGGGAGAGTTCAGGCAGCACGACGGGCGGCCCGCTCGCGGACGGTTCGGCGAGCGGGCCGCTTCGTGGTTCCCGGTGCCAGGCTGCCGGCCGGCCCCTGGCGGCCGATCCATCGTGGGCCTGGCGGCTATGGCGGGCTCAGGACAACGGGAATGGCCAGTCTGGCGGGCGGATAGCACCGCTGCGTCACGTCGCTGCATATCTGATAACGAAGGCTGGCGGTTGCCTCCGTCCCGGGTCCCGGCACCGGTACGAGCCGAAAGCCGAACTCGGCCTGGCCTCGCAGCACCTGCGCCCCGACCCGGTCGTCTCTTGTGCCGGAAGGCCTCGAGGTCATCTCGGCCTTGACCTCGGTCCCCTCCAGGTCCGGGAACGAGAACGAGAACGGAATGAAGAATCCGTCGTCCCCCTTGTCGAGGTACCCGTGATGCTCCCTCGGGACCTCCACCGAGATTCGAAGCGACAACGCGTCCGCGTGCCGCGCGAGGCTTCCCGGCACCACTTCGGCGGCGACGGAAGGGCGGCCGGCGCCGACCCCGGTTCCACGCAGTTGTGCCTGAACGGGCTCCGCCTTGAGGACCGTGGCCATGAACATCAGGACAGGGACGGTCCGAATCCTTCGCATCCATGAGCACGACGCGCGAGCAATCACCGGTTCCTCTCCTCCTCGAGAAGGAGGCGAAGCTCGGAAACCGACGGCGGGCCCCAGCGCACGAGAAGCGCTTCGCCGGCTGAATCGGTGACGATCGCTGCGGGCAGCCCTTCGACGCGCAGGGCGTCGAGAGCCCCGTTGATCACCGCATCGCGCTGCTTGATTGTCAGTTCGGACAGAATGCGGTATGGCGGCTCGTAGCGCTCCGACCATGCGCTGAAGACCTCGGGAGTCTCCTCCGGGTCGTAGGGCACCCCGAAGATTTCCAGCTCCTCGCTCGTGAAGGTGGCCCTCAGATGATTGAGGCTCGGCAGCTCGTCAAGGCACGGAGCACACCACGTGGCCACGGTCGTATAGAGGACCAGACGCGCCCGTTCGCCGGGAAGAATGTCTTGTGCAGCCCGGATCGATGTGCTCGCGGCATAGGCGGTCGTGACCGCGGGATGCTCACCGGGCACCTGGTACGGTGTCAGGACAAACGGCGCCCCCGTGGGCGAAGCGGCAGGATCCTCGTAGGCCGTGACCAGCGTGCCCGCGCGGACGGCGGTGGTGTCGGACCGCCGGCCGGACGGCCAGCGCACTTCGAGCCGGGTCACCTCTTCCGCGCTCCCGATACCGACGCGCATCGTTGCCGAATTTTGTGCGGCGAGACCTTCGCCCGCCCGGTGCTCGCGAAGCAGCTCGCGGCCCTGGATCTCGAGGAGTACGCGGGCGCCGTACGCATCGCGGGCACTCCACTGGCTGCCTGGGAACGCAAACCGGTTTCCCCCCTCGAAGCGAATGGCCACCATCCTGCCCGGAGCCCCACGCTCACCCATCCGATTCCGGAACAGCTGGAACAGCGGCGCGTTCGCGTTGACCACCGCCATGTCCTGCCACCCGTCCCGATCGTAGTCGAGAACGGCGAAGGCTCTGCTGTCTCCCGGATGATCCAGGCCCGAGATGCCCGAAACCTCGACGTAGTCCTTGCCGCTCCGGTTGAGGAACACGTGATTGCGCTCGTGTCCGCTGAAGGACGCGCCCGACTTGAGTCGCTCCGTGGCCTGCGAATAGCGATCCGTCCGCAGCAGGAGCGCCTCCGGATGCTCGTCCGAGCGCACAACTGCGCGCCAGTAGTCAGTTCATATGTCTACGGGCAGTTCGACCGCGGATGGAGCAGTGTAGAAACCGCTCAGGGCATGGATATCGAGATCCGAGTCGTTGTCCAGGTCGACGAATTGGCTGCCCCAGCCCCAGCCCGCCGCCTCCACGAGGAGCCCGGGTCGCTCGAGGCTCGAGACCCGCTCGAACTCACCCTTCCTGTTTCGGAACAGGGTATTGCCCCGGGCCATTCGCCTGAAGTTGCCATCGACATCGTTCAACTGATCGGCGATTCGAAGACCGGCCTTGCTGTGCATGTTCGTGACGTACAGGTCCTGCAGGCCGTCGGCGTCGAAGTCTCCCCAGGATGCGCCCATGCCGAAACCGAGATCGGCCGTCCCGGTCGCGTCCGTAACGTCGGTGAAACCGCCATCTCCGTCGTTGCGGTAGAGGTTGTTGGGGGCGAAGTCGTTCACTACGTACACGTCCATGTCGCCGTCGTTGTCATAGTCGGCCCATGTGGACTGGTACGTGTTCTTGAAGAGATTGAGCGCGGTGTCCTCCACGCGCGCGAAACGTCCGCCGCCCTGGTTTCTCAGCAGGACATTGGGGGGTCCGAACCGGTTCTTGATGACGTGGTCTTCGCCGGAGGCCTTCAGCGCCCACAGGCGCGCGCCATCGAGCTGATCGAGGAATACGAGCGTCTCGATCGGATGCAGGGCGGCGGCAAAGGTGGAGATGTAGAGGTCGAGAAGTCCGTCGCGGTCGTAGTCGACAGCCGACACCGACGAAGTCAGCGCCGGAAGTGGATCGTTGACGAGGTCGAGCGAACGATCGACAAAACGACCGTTCTCGTTCAGCAGGTACATGCTCGGTTGCAGGGTGCGGCCAAGAAAAACGTCCTGGTCGCCGTCGTTGTCGAAGTCGGCGAACAGTGCCGAGGAAGTGAAGTGCGACACGTCGAGGCCGATCGTGCCGGCGATTTCCTCGAACGTCCCGTCCCCGCGGTTTCGGAAGAACTGGTTGGGACCCCACCGCGCCATGACGTACACGTCGTCGAAGCCGTCTCCGTCCAGATCGGTGACCGCTACCCCGGGATGACGGTCTGCCGACTGCGGATCGAAGTAGGGGGTGGGGAGCTGGAAGCCGTCCGGATCCAGCAGGTACTCGAGCACGAACTCCTCATGTATCGAGCGGCGGGCCGGGCCAAGGGCGTCTGGCTCCAGGACCTGATCGAGGACCTCCGCGAAGAGGAGGTGGTCGACCCCCATGGTTCGCAGCGCTCCGGTTCGCCACTCCGCGATGCTCCATGTGGGTGGCCCGTCCTCGACCAGCGGGGGCCCGGCTGCCCACGTGACGCTCAGGTCGCCGCGCAGCCAGAGCCGCCCGTCCGGAACGTGTGCGAGGGCGTCGAAACCGAGTTGCGTCTCGAGTAGTCCGGGGTTGCTCGCGCGCAACTGGCCGCGGATCACCTGAAACCTGGCATGGTCGAAGTATTCCACCTGGTCAAGGAGCGGCCGCCAGAGGGCAAGATCCTGTCGCGCAACATCACTCGCCGTCGGCTCGTGCAAGCCCTCCCCGACCAGGCCGAGCCGGTTCTCGGGCAGGGGCTCGACCGATACGAGATCTACAACCCGAACCAGATCTCCGAACAACGCCCGGGAAGGCTCATCGGGGAGGAGAAGGTTCAGGGCCGAGTGGCTGAGGCGCTCCAGATGCGGGGAGATCTGGACGATGGCCTCTTCAGAGGCGATCATCGCGTCCCACCCGGCTGGCGCCCCCTGAGCGCGGACGGCGGTCGTCCAACTCAGCGCCGCGAGGAGCGCGAAGCCGCCACTCAGACGTGAGCGAGTCATGAGCCGCTAATCATCCGCCGATGCTTCTCCATTCCTCATGACGGTCCACCCCGGTACCTGGGAGTCGGAACCACCGCCCTAACGAACCGAAATCGAGAACAGGGAGATCAGCGCTCGCGCTCCCGTGAATCCGGCGGGGTCCTCCTCCACGGGTGGAAGTTCGGGGTTCGGGACTCCTTCGCCGAAGCTCGTGAGGATTGCGGCCACGGCTGCGGCCCCGGCCCCCGCGGTCAGCCAGGTTCGCCTGCGGTCAAGTTCGCGCTGCTCGAGTTGAGCGATGCGGGTGAACGGAATCGACACGTCCTGCCCGAGGGTCCTGGTCATGATCCCCACCGTCTGGTCTCCAGTGGGCACCCGCAGGACGAGCTGGCCAGCGTCGGCACGGAGGAGCGTACCGTCCATCCTGAGGTCGGGCGCGAACTCGGCCAAATCGCCGAGCCCCTCCTGATTCAGGTGAACGCGTACTTTCTCGCCGGGCGGTACGGTGTCCAATTCCACCGCGGCGTAGCCGAAGCATCCCGAGCAGAGGAGATGGACAGCCGCCATCCAGGCACAGGCTCGGACCGGGGATTTGCTCGCGAGCGACATTGGTCGGACAGCTCGGGAATGGGGCACGCTGCCCGGCACCGGGTTCATGGGGCCGGTGCGACGTGCCTCCTCGGTTCCCACCTTATCCCGAGAGGCTGGGGTTGTTGAACCGCTCCACATTGGGGAGCGGCATGCACTCATTGCCCCCATAGGTGATGGGGGTGAAGGGGTGCGTGCCCTTGGTCCAATCGGCAAACCCTCCGTAGCGGCGCAGATCCCCGAACCTCTTTCCCTCGAGGAAGAACTCGCGCCGTCTCTCCTCGATGACCTGGTCGCGGATCTCGGCCTCCGAGCCGCCCTCGAAGGCGGGGATGCCCGCTGCTGCGTGGAGCTCGTTGATGATGTCGACGGCCCGCTGGCCTCCCGTTACCTCGGCGATGATGAGCTGGGCCTCCACGTAACTCGCGAGCCGGTAGGGTGAGGAATCCGAGCTGTACTTGGTCTGGAGCCACAAGTCCGTCACCCCGTCGGTCGTCTTGCCACCCGTGTTGACGACGGCCACCCTCGGATCGACTTCACCCATCCAGGTCACGTCCCAGTAGTGAGGGTCCATCGAGATCCTGCGATTCTGATTGTTGTTCAGGTAGATGATGTTCCGCCGCGAGTTGTTGGCGGACGAGCGGGTCACGTCGTAGCGGAAGCCGGGTGAGACCTGTTCGGCGGCGGAGAGTGCTCCGGAGTTGTCTCCCAGGGAGAGGTTGGCGCGGGCGAGCCCCACGTAGGCGGCGTTCCTGATCTCGGCGTCGTTCGCGAGCGAGACGGCTTCGGTGAAACGGTTCTTCGCCAGCTCGAACATTCCCGGCGGCTCTACCTCCGGACCGTTGTCGAAGGCCGCGCTGCACATTGCGTCTCCGAATATGACGTAGTTGAAGCCGGCGTACAGGTAGGCCTTGGCGAGCAACTCGCTTCGACCCCCCACATCCTGGTCCGTCCAGGCCTCGAGCCTCCCGATGACGTCGTCCGCCAGCGCGCGCGCGGTCGCCATCGGTGCGTACACGCCCGTGCCGCCACAGCCGCTCCCGACGTAGTCGCTGCTCGCCGGGGTGACGTTGCGCTGCAACCATTCGGCGCCTCCCGCCTCGACGAACCCTCCAATGATCTCGCCGCCCAGGTGGGAGGTGCCCCAGACAAAGCTCGAGTATGCGCACTCGAACTCACCCTGGACGCTGGTGGTCAACAAGGTGGCAAACCCCGGGTCATCCAGTGCATCGGCAGTTGTCGCCCCGGGGAGCTCTACTTCCAGAAGGTTGTCACAGCCGGGCAGGGTCACCGCCGCGGCCAGGATCAGTCCATTTATGACTCTTTGACGATAATCGTGATGGCGCATGGGATCCCCCGTTCGATTTGGTTCGCTGTTGCTCGATCGCCGGCGTCCCATCAGAACCTGACCCGCAGCGTGGTGATGACGGAGTGGGGTAGAGGTGGGGGATTCAGCTGCCAACCATATTCGCGATCCCGAGTGTGCTTCGATTCCGGATCCAGATCGGTGAAGCTCTCGTGCACGTACGGGGTCCAGAGATTGCGTCCGGTCACGGTGAGCGTGGCCCGGGACATCCCGAAGCTCTCGACTATGCCGGTCGGCAGGCTGTAGGTGAGTGAGATGTCGCGCAGCCGGATATGGTCTTCCCTCTGGTGGTGCGGCCATTCCACGCCAGCCGTCAGGAATGAGGCGGCCAGGACCGGATCGAGCTCACCAATGCGCGCCTGGGCGCCCTGCAGCGAGTTCCCGAACGAGTTGTCGCGCTTCCACTGCGTCGTGCTGAACCGGGTGCGGTCGGCATACCACGTGAACAGAGCGTTGAGCGTCAGGTTGTCGCCGAGAGTCAGTTGCGAAGAGAGGCTGCCCAACCATCCGGGCCCCGCCTGCGCCGTGAAGAAATAGGGGGCGTTTCCACAGGGGACGGGCGGGTGTTGGCCGACCTCCGACTCGTCCATGTTGAAGACACCCGGAGGGCCTCCGTGGCACATGATGTTGACCAGGTTCCGGCCCTCCGGTCCACCCCACTGCGCCGAGGCGATGTGTCGACTCCAGTTTGCGCCGAGGGGCCAGCCTTCGATGTGCTGGAAGCGGCCTCTTCGGTCGATCTGCAGTGGCGGGAGGCCACCGTTGTCCGCCAGCAGGTTCGAATTGTGCGAGACGGTGCCGGTCAGGCTCAGGCCTACCGCCCGCGTCTGGATCGGACGCGCGGTCAGCGCCAGCTCCCAGCCGTTGTTCTCCACCCTGCCCGCGTTGACGAAACGGCTGCTGGAGAACCCGCCCGAAGGTGCCGACGCCGCGATCAGGATCGCGTCGTTTGTGGTCTGCCGGTAATGGGTCACCTCAAGGTTCACATAGTCCCCGAGAAGGCTGGCGTCGAACCCTACTTCCAACTCCGATCCGACCTCGGGTTTGAGGTCCGGATTGCCTACTTCACCGGGTCTCACGGTAGGCACATTTCCCGGCCCCACGGAAGGCACATAGGTCCGAACCGCCGCGAACGCGTCCGGCTGCATTCCCGACTTCCCCCACGCGGCCCGCAGACGCAGGGTCTCGACGGCCGGTACGGAGAAAAAGTCGGCGTCGCTGACTACCCAGCTTCCACTCAGCTTGGGGTAATACGCCGCCTGGAAAGACTCTCCGAAAGCGCTGTTGGCGTCCGCGCGCAGCGCAGCCGTGAGGAACAGCTGTTCCCGCCATCCGACCGTCTGCTGGCCGAAGACCCCGAACGTCTTGTTCGCGACGTAGGATTCTCCCCCCGTCGCGACCGACCCGGAAGAAACCGTGGACACCGCCGGGGTCGGCATCTGGATCGAGCTCGCGGAGGTCACCCGGAACTCACGCGTGAAATACTGTATCCCGAACGACGATGCCGCGGTGACCTCGGAGAACGGCTCGAACGACGCGGTCAGGTTGTAGTCGAACGTCTGATTCACGTCGCGCTTCTCTTCGACACCCTTCGCGCCCTGGCCACCGCCCTCGGAACCGTGGAAGCCGAAGTACGCAGCTTCCTCGGTATCCGGCATGCGAGGCACGAAGGTCGAGAGCCTGGAGTCGGTGAAGTCCAGCCCCCATATGAGCTTCTGGCTCAACCAGTCAGTTGGACGGTGGCTCATGGTAGTCGAAACGGTCCCCCGGTTCAGACGGTCCTGCCAGTCGCGCAGTGCCGTGATTTCGGGGGGAGCGTTGGAAAACCCGCGCAGCGGCGTGTCCTGGGTCACGGGAGAACCGAACTGGTGGGTCGCGATCAGGCCGAAGTCGATGTCTCGCGCCGTGTGCCTGAGACTGCGGACAACACCGAGATCGACGGCCATGTCGAGTTCATCGGTGACGGCCGCCTGAACATTGGCCCGGACGTTGGTTCGCGTCTTCTCGTTGTTGGGCAGGTAGCCTTCCTCGTCGTCGAAGGCCCCCGAGAAGTAGTACGTGAGGTTGTCCCGTCCACCCCTGACGTTCACCACATACCCCTGGACCATGCCGGTGCGGAACACATCGCGGCCGGCTGCAGCCTCGTCCTGGTACGGATGTTGGGAAATGATGGTCCGCCCACCGGGAGCGATGCCGTAGTTGGTCGGGAGCCGTCCCCCGGGATTGTGGAACCAGTTGGCTCCCTGCCGTGAGACGACCTCGACCGTCGCCCGACCTGGAACACCTTTCTTGGTAATGACCTGGATCACGCCGGCCGAAGCCTCGGTGCCGTAGAGGGTGGCGGCGGCTGGTCCCTTGATGATCTCGATCCGTTCGATCTCCTCCGGATTGAGGTCGTTGAGACGGGAAGTGCCGTCACTGGCCCAGGGGCCGAAGCCGACCACGCCGCCGTTGGCGCGGACCCCATCGATGTACAGCAGGGGTTGCGTGCCGAGTGCCACGGTGCTCCGCCCGCGAATCATGATGCCGCCGCCCGATCCCACCGAGCCACTGCCGACCTGGACGGACACCCCGGGGATCTGTCCCGTGAGCATCTGCTGGATGTTGGCGGGCGCGCTGGTCTCGAGCTCCTCGGCGGCATTCATCGTACCGACGACGTTTGCCACCGCACGGCGCTGGATGGTGCCGACCGTGCCGGTGACGACGATCTCGTCCAGCCCGAGGGCTTCGATGTCGAGTTGGAAGTCTACCGTCGCAGTCTGTCCGGCTGCGACGGCAACGGTGGTTTCCTGCGTCCCGTACCCGATCATCTGTACCTGAAGAGAGTGCGTGCCCACCGGAACGTTCACGAAGAGATAGCGCCCCTGGCTGTTGGCCACGGCGCCGATCCCGGTTCCGGGGATCGAGACCTGCGCACCAGCCAGCGGGCGCAGCGTTTCGCCGTGAACGACGCTTCCGGTGATGGTGCCTCCGGCCTGTGCCAGAGCGGGTGTCGCCAACATGAGGAGGTAAGCGAACAGACCGAGACCAACGAAGAAACCGCGACGACTCATACCGCACCTCCTCCAACGAGTGGCCCCGCGGGCGTCGACCGGGTGTCGACAGGAGTGACCTTAAGGGTGCGGGGACACAGATAAACTTAAATCCACAATTCTAGCGATGGATAGAGGCGAGCACAAGGAGGCGAGCCAGAGTGTCGGGAGCACCGGCTATGCGGCTTCCCGCGCCGGGCAGGCCTCCTCAGCGTCCGCCGGAACCAGCCGTCCGCGGCACATTCTCCCCCGGCAACGGCGGCGTGTGGACCGGATCCCGGCGCGCGCGCGTGGCCTGCTCGAAGGCGTAGCCGAGGGCGAACAGCGTGGGCTCGCTGAAGGCGCGTCCGAGGAAGGAAATCCCCACGGGCAACCCCCTTGGGGTGAACCCGGCCGGAACGATGAGGTCGGGGACGCCCGCCAGGCTCGCGATGTTGGTGCCGAGCATGCCGCCGAAGTGATTGACGGCGGAGCGCAGGGTCGGCGGGTTGGCCGAGGGAGGATAGACGATGGCGTCCAGGTCGTGGGCGTCCAGCATCCCGTGCACGATCGCCTGCACCATCGGGAAGCCGTGCGCCCGCATGGCTACGTACTCGAAGTCGGTGAGTTCGCCGCTGGCCTCCTCCTGCCTGAATATGTTCCAGCGGACCGGGTTCGGGCGGGAACCGTCCGGCATCAGCGCGACGATCTCGTCCGACCGCTCGATCATCTCCTGCAGCGTCTTGGGATACTCGGGCCCGAGGGTCGCGAGATAGTCTTCGATCTGGGACCGGAACTCCGGATAGCGAACCGTAGTGTACCAATCGCCCTTCACGGCCAGAAGCCACGGCGGATAAAGCACGTCCACGACAGTCGCCCCCTGGGCCCGCATGGTCTCGAGCGCCGCCTCGATGACCCAGGTGACGGATTCGTCGTCCCCCATCAGGTCGCGCGCGATCCCGATGCGGGCGCCCTCCAGTGCGCCGGCGTCCAGAAACTGCGTGTAGTCGGTCTCGAATCGGCCGTCGCTCTTCTGCGTCGTAGGGTCGGCCGGATCGACGCCGGTCATGACCCCGAGCATCGCCGCGACATCGTACACGTGACGACCCATCGGGCCGGCCATGTCGAGGGTGATGGACAACGGAATTACCCCGTCGTGACTCAACAGGCCGTGGGAGGGGCGGAGCGCGACGATGCCGTTGTCCGTCGCAGGTCCGCGAATGGAGCCGCCCGTGTCGGTTCCGACGCCCAGCTGGGCCATGGCCGCGGCGACGGCGATGCCGGCCCCGGTCGATGACCCGGAAGGCGTTCGCGCCGGGTCGTGGGGATTCTTGGGGAAGAAGTTGCCCACGGAGCTGAGGATGCCGCCGGACGCGAGCTCGCTCAGGGCGGTCTTGGCGAGCATGATCGCCCCGGCGTCGCGGAGCTTCTTCACGATGAACGCATCGTCGGGGGGGATCGCGCCGGCCAGCAGGGCCGATCCACCGGTGGTGGGCATGTCTCCCGTGTCGACGTTGTCCTTGAGCGCCACGGGGATGCCGTGGAGCGGGGACCGGGGCCCGCTCCGCCTGCGCTCCTCATCGAGCTCCCGGGCCCGGGCGAGCGCGTTCTCGTTCAGCCACAGCATGGCGTGAAGTTCGGGGCCGGCCTGGTGGTAGGCTTCGATTCGCGCCAGGCTCATCTCGATGAGCCGTTCCGAAGTCAGCTCGCCGGCATCGAACGCCGCGTTAAGGTCCTCGATGGTGGCCCATCCGATCCCGCTCGGCTCTGCGGGTGTCTGGGCCTGGGCCGGCATCACCGAGAAAAGAAGGGCAAGCAGCGCCGATCCGCGGCGGTGGACGAGCGACTGCGCGATGCGCGGCCGGGGGAGTATCAGGGCGAGCATCTTGTGAACCTCCATTCATGGGCGTCCAAAGGCGTATCGCTAGAGGTACGCGGGCCTCCGCAAGGCTGCAAGCGCCGACCCTGCGCCGCTACCCCAGCCCCCAGGGACCCGGATCGGGAACCGGACGCCCCGCGCCGAGCGCGCGCTCCAGCCCGCCGGCGACCGCGAGCAGCGATGCGTCCCGGCCGTGGGGCGCGAGCAGTTGAAGCCCGAGAGGCATGCCTTCCGCGTCCCGGCTGGTGGGGAGGGCGATCGCCGCTGCGCCGAGGAAGTTGGCGGGCCGGAGGAAGGCCCCCAGTCCCGCGTGGCGCTCATCCTCCGGATCGAGGACTCCGGCGCTCTGATCCGAGCCGGGCATCAGCAGTCCGTCGGCGGCACCCATCTCCCGGGCGAAGCGCGTCCTGACCGCCGTCCTGCGCTCGAGCGCGGCCTCGTAGTCGGGTCTGGAGATGTCGCCGCCGGCCCGGATCCGTTCACGTATGACGCTCCACAGCGGCGTGCTCTCGTCCACGGCCAGCGCGCCGTAGTGCCGCCAGGCCTCGAAGGCGAGGACAGTGGAGTTGTCCCGTCCCAGGCCAGTGAAGTCGAGGATGTGGGGTGGAGACCAGGTCTCCAGCGTCCAGCCCGAACCAGCGATGCGCTCCAGCGCCAGCCGCCAGTGCTCCGCCGCCTCCGGATTCATCGGGAAAGGCCACCCGTCCACGGCCAGGACCGCGAGCGTGCGCGTGCCGGCGGGCATCGAGGGCCGCTGCGCGGTCAGCGTTACGGGATCGCCGAAGTCGGGTCCCGTGAGAACGTCGGTCATCACGCGAGCATCCTCCACCGTCCGCGCAATGGGGCCCAGCACATCCAGCGTTGAGCTGAGCGGCAGGCAGCCGGCCCGGCTGATCAGGCCGGAAGAGGGCTTGTATCCCACCAGGTGGTTCAGGAGCGCCGGCGCGCGCACCGAGCCTCCCGTGTCTCCCCCTATCGCGATCGGCGCCAGACCCGCGGCGACGGCCACCGCGGAACCGCTGGACGACCCGCCGGGCGCTCGAACGTGCAGCGGATCCCACGGATTGCGGGCGGTCCCGCAGGTCGGGTTCTGTCCGGAGAGACCGAAGGCAAACTCGGTCATGGAGGTCTTTCCGAGGACGACCATGCCGGTCGCGATCAGGCGCCGGACCACGGCGCTGGTGTGATCGCTGATGCAATCGGCGCGAGCCAGCGATCCCCCGGAAAGCGGCGTTCCCGCCCAGGCGAGGCTGTCCTTGACGGCCACCGGGACGCCGTGGAACGGTCCCAGGATGATTCCGGCGGAGGCAAGGGCGTCCGCCGCTTCTGCCAGAGCTTCGGCCCGCTCCGACGCCACGTGCGTGAAGGCCTTCAGCTCCGAGGCGCGTTCGATCCGGTCGAGAAAGAGGCGCGTGATGGTGCGGGAATCGGTCTCGCCGGCCCGGATGGCTCGGGCGAGTTCCCGGGCGCTGCGGAGGTGCAGCGGCGTCTCCGGCTCTGTCACCATACGCGAGGAATCGTCAGTCCAGCGGCTGGCCGACCTTCTCGGGCATCTGGACGAAGGTCACGAGCGAGACGACCGCGCCTGCCAGCACCACGAGGAAGAACGACTGCTCCCTGCCGATGCTCTGCAGCCAGGTGAGGAGGTAGGGCGTGAGCCCCCCCAGCAGAGCGACCGTCAGGTTATAGGGGATGCCGATGCCGACGGCGCGCACGTTGGCGGGGAACTGCTCCGACATGATCGCCGGCGCGATGGAGGAATACATCGCGTAGAGCCCCAGGCCGAACAGCTCCAGCATGAGAATCGAACCGAAGGTCGGCTGGATCGCGGACATCAGGGGATAGAAGAGGACGAGGTAGCCGAGGGCGAAGAAGATGAGCTGCGGTTTGCGTCCGATCCGGTCGGAGAGTGCGCCGAAGACCGGCTGCAGGAGCATGAACACGATGAGGCCGACGGTGTTGGCCGCGAAGGCCACCGAGGCTTCAGCGCCGACGGCGCGGATCGCGTATGTGGGCAAATAGGGGACGAAGATGTAGAAGGCGAAGGTCGTCAGCGTGGCGAAGCCCACGATGCGCAGCAGCGCGACCGGATGCTCGCGCAGAAGAACCTGCAGCGGGCGCTTCACGATGTCCTTGCCGGACGCGGCCGGCGATGCCTCGGGCTCGGGGACCGCCGCTCGAATCCAGAGGCCGATCAGCCCGCCGACCCCGCCGAGTATGAAGGGAACGCGCCATCCCCAGGTTCGCATCGCTTCTTCGGTCAAGGCCGTCGTGAGCCCCCAGCCGAGCGCCGAAGCCACGAGGATGCCGGCGGCCAGGCTGAAGAACACGAAGCTCGAGAAGAAGCCGCGACGGCTGGCGGGCGCGATTTCGGCGAGCAGGGTGGTGGCCGAGGCGTAGAGTCCGCCCAGCGACAGTCCCTGTACCAGACGGGCCGCGGTCAGGATGACGGGCGCGAGGATTCCCACCGAGGCGAACGTCGGGGACAGGCCGATCACCAGTGAACCGCCCGCCATCATGAGGATGCTCAGAACGAGCGCCGCCTTGCGGCCCCTGCGGTCCGCGAAGACGCCGATGATCCAGCCGCCGAGCGGGCGCATGATGAAGCCCACGGCGAAGATGCCGTAAGCGGCCAGCAGTGCGGTCGTCTCGTTCCCCGGCGGGAAGAACTGGCTGCTGAAGAAGATCGCGAACGTGGCGTACACGGTCCAATCGAACCACTCGAGCGCGTTTCCCACGCTTGCTGCGACGATGGCGCGGCGGCGCGAAGGGGTTGGGGCTGGAGAGGAATCAGCCATTTGCGTTGCCTGTTGGAAGACCCTGGGATCTCATACGAAAGCGGGCCCGTTCGTGGAAGGTGTCACGAACGGGCCGCTTGTCCTTAACCACGCGCGAGCGCGTGAGAGAGAATCAGCAGAATACGCAGAGATGGTTGTTGATGGCGCCCATGCTATCGAGCAACTCGATCGTGTCGTAGAAAGGCGTCAGGCCATTCGCGGGACCGTTGGCGAGGTCGATGGTCGTACGTCCCGAACGTCCCACGATGAGGGGATCGGCGCCATGCTCGACGAGATAGAGGATGACGTCGTTCATGCCGCGCCCCGCCGCGCCGTGGATGGTCCCGTAGCCGAGGTGGTCGCGAAGCGTGACGTCGGCGCCCAGTTCCTCTACCAGGTACTTCAGCGCGGGCAGCCATCCGTCCGGAACGTGCCGGTGGAAGTTGCCGGCGCGCCCCGCGCCTTCGCCGGAGTTTCCGGACGCCGCGTGAATCGGGTAGGTGCCGGGACCGCCCGGGGGAATGGGCGGAATTCCGGACTGGTCTTCCTCGGGTGCTTCGATTTCGAGGCCCACGTAGAGGTTTCCGGCCGGCGCCCTGGTCGGCATGTGAGGATCTGCTCCGTATTCCACCAGGAGCTTCATCGCGGGAACGTCGAGCCCGTGTGCCGCCCGCCAGAAGGGGGTGGCGCCCCAGGTGTTGACGCCGATCCCGCCGAAGTTGTACGCAAGAAACCAGTAGTCGAGGGTGAGCCGGGCATTGACATCGGCGCCGGCCTCCAGCAGGGCCCTCATCGTTTCGATGTGGCTCGACTCCTGCTGTTCGAATGCACGCTGCTGCGGATACCGGGACTTGGACGCCCAGCGGGTGTTGATGACCGCGTAGAGCGGCGTGATGCCCGACGGGTAGTTGGCGGTGTTCGGGTCGGCTCCGCGCTTCAGCAGCTCCAGGCCCAGGTCGTAGTGCCCGTTGATCATGGCGCTGTTGATGGGCGTGTTCAGGTCGCCGCCGCTGGGCTGATTGATGTCCGCGCCGCCTTCGAGAAGCGTGATGACAGCCTCGCGGTGACCCTCCCGCACCGCGTGCAGAAGGGCGGTCAGGCCGCCGTGGTAGCCGGCCCGCTCCTGTGAGGTCGGGGCTCTGCCGGCCGCCTGCGCCGAATCCCAGTCGATGCGCACCACCTCCGACGCCTCCACCGGCGCTACCGCCTCATGGGCGCGCGTGGCCCGCAACGCTTCCTGGGTCTGGGCCAGGGTGGGTGCCCAGGTGTCCGGATCCGGTGACTTCGCCCTGTAGATCTCGAGCACCGAGTCTCGCACCGCGGCCGTGAGCTTCTCCCGGTCCGCGAGATCCTGGAAGAGGACGACCTTGCTGGTGATGCCTGCGTCAGCTCCCTGGTCGATCAACGCCTCGATCACGGGAACGCGGTTGCGGGAGGCCGCGAACATCAGCGGGGTCTGGCCCCACCTGGCCTCTCGGGCGTTGACATCCGCCCCGTGATCGGCAATTGCGGCCACGGCTTCCACGCTCCCGGACATCGCCGCGAAGTGGAGGGGGGTGGTCCCGTTGGCGTTGCGCGACTCCGCGTTCGCGCCGGCTTCCAGCAGGGCGCGCACGGTACTGCTCCGGCCCAGCTCCGCGCCAATATGCAGCGGAGTGAGGTAGCCGATGCGGGTAGGGGCCTCAAGGTCGGCTCCCGCGTCGACGAGCAGCCTGACCAGCTCCAGGTTGCCCAGTTCGGTGGCCCAGTGGAGCGCGGTCATGCCGTCGCTCTGGGCCATGTTCACCTCGGCGCCTTCTTGCAGCAGTGAACGCACCGCGTCGACGTCGTCGCGCATGGCGGCATCGGCGACCGGCGAGTCCGGCGGTGGCGCCGCCCAGAGGAGGGCGAGCATCGCCGCCGGCAGCCACGCGTTCACATGAGCCCTGGCCTTCACCGGACGCCTCAGCTCGAGGAAGCGGCGTCGGCGGCCAACCCGCCCGAGTATCCCAGGCTGAAGGCTCCGGTGCTGTCGCCGAAACTGGTGAGGTCGGTGTGCCCCAGCTTGTGCAGCAGGGTGAGCATGACGTTCGCCAGAGGCGTGCCTTCGGGCGCGTGCAGGTGCGCGTTGCCGTCCATCTGCCCGTTGGCCCCGCCCAGAACGATGAACGGCACCCTCAGGTGGTTGTGCACGTTCGGATCGCCCATCGGCGAGCCGTAGATGATCATGCTCTTGTCGAGCAGAGTTCCGTCGACTTCCTCGACCTTGTGCAGCTTCTCCATGAGGTAGGGGAGCATGCTGACGTGATAGTTGTTGATTACTGCGAAGTCGGCGATCGCCTCTTCGCTGTCCCCGTGGTGGGAAGCCGGGTGGAACGGGGTGTCGACGCCGCTCTCGGGGAAGGTGCGCGCCGAGGAGTCGCGCGACAGCTTGAAGGAGAACACGCGCGTCATGTCGGTCTGGAAGGCCAGCACCTGCAGGTCGAACATCATCTGCATGTGCTCGGTGAAGGAATCCGGCACCCCGGCGGGTGCCTCCGGCATGTCGCGCGGATCGCCGCTGGTGTTGCGTTCCTCGACCATCTGGATGCGCCGCTCGATCTCGCGCACGTTCTCCAGATACTGGTCCATGCGCTGCCGGTCGCCGGGTCCGAGCGTTTGCCGCATCTGTGCCACCCGCTCCGCGATCCAGTCGAGGATGCTGCGGTTGGTGGAGCGTCGCGCGAGCCGCTCTTCCGCCGTCGATCCGGCCCCGAACAATTGTTCGAAGGCGACGCGCGGGTCGCGAATCACAGGGAGCGGCTCCGTCGGGGAGGCCCAGCTCAGCGAGTCCGTGTACACGCACGTATAACCGTACGCGCAGCCGCCGGCCTGGTTGATGTTCTCAATGCACAGCTGCATCGAGGGGATGGGCGTGTCCTGGCCGAAGCGGTCCGCGTAGATCTGGTCCAGCGAAGCGCCCACGTAGACGTCCGAGCCTTCCGTCTGCTTGACGTGCGCCTGCGTCAGGAAGGTGGCCGTGGAGCGGAAATGGTCGCCCCCGATCTCCTCGGGGATGAAGGCCTCGGCCATCTTTACGTCGGTGTTGCTGACGATGGTGAGGTACTTGCGCCACGGCTCCAGGCTGCGGAGGGAGGTGGGCGACAGGTCGAAGTCGCGGCCGATCGTGGAAGGGCTCCAGAAGTTCTGCTTCGCCCCCCACGTGGTGCAGCCGGCGGCCCCGTGCGACATCTCCATCGCGATCAGGCGCGTGGCGTCCAGCGCCCGAACCGCCTCCGCCCCTCCAAGACCCGCCGGGATCATGGAGTCCAGAAGCGGCAGGGCCACGGTCGCTCCCATGCCCTTCAGGAAGATGCGGCGCGGAATGTGCTTGCCCGTGATCAGTCTCATCGTCTTTCTCCCTCGGTACTGCGATGTGAGCTTCGCGTTCGGCGAAGCGACTCTGCTTGCTGTATCCGTCTCGCGCGATCCGGTGGTTGGGGCCTCTTCAGGCCTCGTCTCCCGGGATCGCGATCGCGGCTATCTGCTCTGCGCCTCCTCGACGACGACATCCGGCATCTGGCTGTAGCGAAAGGCGTCGCTCTCGATGACGCCCGTCAGGAAAGAGGCCATCCGGTAGTCGTTGGCTTCGGCGGCCGCTACGATCGACCGGATCTCGGGCATGTCGTAGTACTCGACCCGCCGGCCGAGCGCGTAGGCCATCAGGTTCACCGTGAAGTTGCGAATCAGAGGAATGGGGCGCTTGAGGAGCGCTTCCTGGAGCGCAGCCGGGCTCTCCACCGGGGTGCCGTCCCAGAGAGTGCCTCGCGTGTCCAGCGGCATGCTGTTCTCGCGGATGCGCCACTTGCCGGTCACGTCGTAGTTGTCCAGCGCGAGGCCGATCGGGTCCATGAACTGGTGGCAGGCGGCGCACACCGGGCTGGCCCGGTGACGCTCCATGCGCTCGCGCGTCGTAAGCATGCGGCCGCCATCGCTGCTCTCGGTTTGATCGAGATCCGGAACCCCGGGCGGCGGCGGCGGCGGCGGCGTGCCCAGCATCACCTCCATCACCCATTTGCCGCGCAGCACCGGGGAAGTGCGGTTGGCGTGGGAGGTGAGGGTGAGGATGCTTCCGTGTCCGAACAGGCCGCGGCGCTTGTCGTCGGGGTACTGGACCCGCTGGAAGGCCTCGCCCGCGACGCCGGGAATGCCGTAGTGTCTGGCGAGCCTCTCGTTGACGAACGTGTAGTCCGCCGTGAAGAGCTCGATGACGCTGCGGTCCTCCTGGACGATGTTGTTGAAGAAGAGTTCGGTCTCGGCGAGCATCGCGTTGCCGAGCTGTTCATGATAATCGGGGAACAGCAGGCGGTCGGGGTTGACCTTCTCCAGGTCCTCGAGCCGCAGCCACTGGGCGGCGAAGCGCGAGCCGAGCGCCTGCGCGCGCGGATCGGCGAGCATGCGCCCCAGCTGTGCACGCAACGTGGCCGGATCGGAGAGTTGGCCCCGGTCGGCCAGTTCAACCAGGGTCTCGTCGGGCAGGGTCCCCCACAGGAAGTAGGAGAGCCGCGAAGCCAGATCGAGATCGGCGATGGGATACAGGTCGCCCGCCCTTGCCCCGGCCGGCGTTTCCTCGACCCGGAACACGAAGTCGGGGCTGGCCAGAATCGCCTGGAGCGCCGTGCGAACGCCGTCCTCGAACCCCTCTTCGGCCTTCAGGTCGTAGAAGGCCATCAGCGACTCGACCTCGGAGGTATCCAGCGGACGCCGGAACGCTTTGCCGCCGAGGCGCTCCACGATTGCGCGGGCGCAGGGGCGTGCTTCGGCCGGAGACGACGGCATGCAGCTGAAGATGGCGCGGCGGCTGGGCGTGTCCGAGATCCCGGTCGGGTTCTCGGGGCCCAGAATGACCAGGTCCTTGAGATGCGCCAGCACGGTGATGCCGTAGCCGCTCCCGCTCCCGATTTTCCGGTCGCTGAGCGACCAGTCGTGGGGCGAGAGGATGTCCTCGACCGGTCCGTCCGTCTGTCGAATGAAGACGGCGCTCACCCGATGCGGTCCCGCGGTCACATGGAAGGGCTCGGTCGTGAAGCTCATGCCGTTGGGATCGGCAACGTGCATCCAGCGATCCACCTCGAGCAGGGCGAGAGGCTCGCCGTCGAGGGAGACCTCGATCTGCTCGCCGGGGGTGACGCCGCCGGTGATCTCGCCGGTCGTGGTGTGCTCGAACCAGAGCTGGAAGTTGTATTCGCCGTCGGCCGGGAAGTTGTGCATCACGCTCACGCCCCCGCGGGTGCCGCGGGGCGCGCCGGGGACCCTGTCCCACTGTGAGGCATAGCCCGAATTCGTGTAGGTCACCGAGTTGCTGGGGGCGTCGGGTATACCCACCGCCAGGCGGCTGATCTCGTCGGCGGCGCGCAGGTAGGCGTCCAGGTTGGTCGGGGAGAGCATCTGAACGTCGGCGATGTTGTCGAAGTTCGCGCTCTTGGTGTCGAGCGGCAGATAGTCGCCGCCATCGATTTCGAGGTCGAGCAGGTCGCGGATGGATGCCGCGTATTCGGCCCGGTTCAGCCGCTGGAAGGAACGGTTGCCCGGCATCGGGTTGCCTGCGGCGGCATCGTCGATGAGCTGTTCGAGAGTCTCGACCAGCATGACCAGGGTGTCGCCCGCGGGCCTCGGCATTCCTGGCGGAGGCATCATGCCCGCGCGCAGCTTGCGGATCATCTTCTCTGCCGTCTCGGCAGACTCCGGGGCGTTTTCGACGTGGAAGGCGGCGAGGCTGAGATTGCCCGTCAGGAGCGCGTCGTTGTGGCACACCTGGCAGTACATGCGCACGACGCCCGTCAGGTCTTCGGGGGAGATGTCGCGGGAGGCTTCCGCGGCTGAGGGGAGGGCGACGAGCTCGGGGTTCCGGTCGGGGATCGACCCGGACTGATGCCCGACTGCCGCCGTCAGGCCTGCGAGCGCCATCGCGCTGGCGAAGTGGAGTCTCATGGCGTCTGCCCTTCCGGATGTGCGTCGCGGTGACTCGGACCTGAGTCCCTGGCTGGCCGGAAGATCCGGCGCCGCCCCGCCCGGGGCGGAAACCTGGCACCAGGAGACGGCTAGCCAGCATACACTGTACTGCCTGCGGACACGGTTCCGCAATATTCGCGCAAGAGTGAATCTACGCGTGTACGCGCACGTGGGGGCATCTCGCACGGATGAGGGCCGTGTGCTAACGTGGCGGTACGCCCCTCCGGCACCAGGGGCGGCCGGGCCCGACCGGACGTGGCCCGGCATGCCTTCCGAGTACAAGGAGCATCAAGATGAAAGCATGGTCCGCTCTATCCGTTCTCATCCTGGCGGCGGTCGGGTTTCTCGTCATGCGTCCCGGCCAGGACCCGGACTCGCAGGCACCCACCGCGATGCAGGCGCCGACGCCCGAGGAGCGGGAGGCCGCCTTCCAGGCCGAGATCCGCATGGAAAACCCGATCGCTCCGCTGAACTCGGTCTGGATCGAGGAGCTGACCTGGATCGAGGTCCGGGACGCGATGGCCGCCGGCAAGACCACTGCCATCATTCCCACGGGCGGCATCGAGCAGAACGGTCCCTACGTCGCCCTCGGGAAGCACAACTACGTGCTCGAGGGGGCCTGCGACGCCATCGCGCGTGAGTTGGGCAATGCCCTCTGCACGCCCATCATCAAGCTGGTGCCCGAGGGCGGATTCGAGCCCAGGACCGGGCACATGCGCTATCCCGGAACCCTCACCGTGCGTGACGAGACCTTCCGGATGATGCTGGAAGACGTGGGGCACAGCCTGCACGTGCACGGCTTCGAGCACATCATCTACATCGGCGACAGCGGCGGGAACCAGGCCGGCATGGCTGCCGCGGCAGCTGCCCTCAACGAGCGCTGGGGCGAGACCAAGGCGCACCACATCGCGGGCTACTACGACAACGCCGGCGTCGTGGCGCGCATGAGCGAGCTGGGGGTGGAGGAAGGCCCCAGCGACGGCTACCACGACACGTACTGGCTGACCTCCATGCAGATGACGGTCGATCCCTCGTCGGTGCGCTACGACGAGCGCGTCGCCGCCGGGAAGGCCACCATCAACGGCGTCTCGATCGCTCCCATGGAGGAGACCATCGCGCTCGGCGAGCAGCTGATGGAGTGGCGCAACAACAAGACGGTGGAGCTGATCCGGGAAGCGATCGCGGGAAGCTCTTAGCTTAGTTCATCCGACTAAGTCAGGAACTCCTGGCGCACGCCGCGAGTCAGAACGCGAACCCTCCCCTCTGGAAGGCCGGGTTTCCGTCCACCAGCGTGAGCAGGACCCGGTCGCCCATGTCCAGGATCCGGTCCGGCTCGCGCTCCAGCTCCCACAGGTCCTCGAGGTCGAGCACCACCAGGTCGGCGACCTTGCCGGGCTCCAGGCTGCCGGTCCAGTCATCCGAGTAGGTCAGGTAGGCGTTGTCGATGGTCATCCCGCGCAGCGCCTCCTCGAGCGTGATGATCTGCTCCGGTCCATGCTGGTCTCCCCAGAGATCCGTGCGCGTGAGCATGGCGTAGAGTCCGATCCAGGGACTGTACGGCGAGGTGCCGTAGTCGGAGCCCACCGCGATGCGCACCCCGGAGTCCAGGTAGCTCCGCATCGGCTTCAGGCGGGCCATGCGCTCCGGGCTCAGGTTGGCGGAGAACGACCGGCCCTGGTGGTAGATGAAGGACGGGTTGACGGCCGCGATGATGCCGTATTCGGCCATCTTGTCGAGGACGCTGGTCTCGGCTTCCATGGGCAGGTAGGCGTGGATGACGCTCCAGCGCAGATCGGCGTCGGGGTCCTCGGCCCAAATGGAGTCCATGAGCTTCGCGTAGATGTCGACGGTCTGCTTCACGCCCAGGTCGCCGGTCGAGTGGATGTGCGGTTCCCAGCCGCGGTCGACGGTCCGGCGCAGCTGCGCCTCGCGCACATCGTCCTCCACCCAGTGGTAGCCGTGGTTGGGCTCGCCCTCGATGCTCTCCCAGTCCACGAAGGGCACGGACACCCATGAACTGCGCGTGCCGGCCCCGCCGTCGATCTGCCACTTGGTGCCCCGCCAGCGCAGGAAGCGGTCGCCGAGGTTGTTGAAGGGGAGGGCGGCGAAGTGGGCGTCGATCGCCTCGGGGGACTGGGTGTTCCACATGCCCTCGTATACCTGCAGGATGCGGAAGTGCAGCAGGCCGCGGTCGCGGGCGTCCTGGTAGGCGCGCATCACCCGGCCGCCTCCACCGGGGTCCACGATGGCGGTCACGCCCAGGCTGGTCATCTCGCGGCTGCCGTAGTCGATGGCGCGCAGCTGGGCCTCGTAGTCGCGCTGGGGCGGGTTCACCGTCACCAGCCGCGTCGCGTTCCCGAGGAACATCCCGGTGGGCACTTCCACCTCGCGGGTCTGCCCGTCCACCGTCAGCGTGCGCATCTCGCGGAAGACCCTGTCCTCGTAGTTGAACCAGTCCAGGTCCTGGAGCCACCAGTCGGGCCAGGTGGAGGAGTCGGAGTCGTCGATGCCCATCAGGCGGAAGGCGGCCGTGTTGACCGCGACGCCGCGATACACCCGGCCCAGCCGGACCGGATTGTCGGGCGTGTGCTCGTCGAGTTGCCAGCGGGTGAAGGGCCTCTCGTACTTGTGCTCGTCCCATCCGCGGCTTGTGACCCACTCGCCGGGCCCGGGGTCGAGGCGCTCCATCAGGTCGGCGATCAGCTGCACGATCTCTTCGGTGCTCATGGCGTAGCGGAGGTCGTTCTCGAATTCCGCCTCGATCCCCAATTGTGAGAAATGGAGGTGGGAGTCGATCAGGCCGGGCAGGACGACGCGTCCCCCCAGGTCGGTCACGCGCGTGTCCGGGCCGGCAAGGGCGAGAACCTCCTCGTCGGTGCCGACCCGCATGATCTCGGACCCGCCTGGACTCCGGCGCCAGGCGATGGCCTGGGCGACCGAGAAGTCGTCGTCGACGGCGACGACCTGTCCGTTGTGCAGGATGCGGTCGGGGGTTGCCGCGCCCGTGGACGCACCCTGCCCGCACGCGGCCGCCCCGAGCAGCAGGACGCTGGCGAGGAGCGCGGCAAGAGGGCTGCCCCGGTAAAGGGGGAGGCGGATGTCCGGGCGCCCGGGCGAGCGGTCGAGTCTGGATGCGCGCATCTGTCAATTCGGGGTTCGGGGTCGGCGTGGGGGTTGTCCCGTCATTGTAGCGCGCGAGCGCGCGTTCCGCCCGACTCCCGCAGCGTCCATCCGCTGCCAACCCGGAACCCTCCCCGGAGATTGCTCCCGGGGAGGGTTCGCAGTACTGCCTGGACTGGCTGAGTCCTGCTAGCCGTCGTCGTGCTCGCGTACGTGAATGTGGAGTGGTGCGGTCACGAAGTCCGCGTGTCCGGACCCGACCGCGCCGTGCATCAGGCTGAAGGTGATCTCGGTGTCGCCCTCCGCCTGTCCGTGCAGGTGTCCGCCGAACTCCCCAGGGGTGTCCTGCTCGAATTCGGCGATGGATTCGTCCTCGACTTCCGCTTCGAGGTAGTAGTCTTCATCCAGTGTCACCGCCGCTCCGTTGTGGTCCACGAAGCGCACGCTGATGTGGGCGGTTTCCTCGCCCGGCTCGACCTCCAGTTCTCCGGACCACTCACCATCGTCTCCATCGTAGGACGCGATGGTCTGGCCGCCCAGCACCAGCATCACGCCCTCGACTTCTTCTGCATGGTCTTCTTCGGGTTCGGTCGCACCCTCGCACGCAGCGAGAGCCAGGATGCCCGCGGTCAGCAGGGCGAACGGCAGTCTCAGTCTCGAATGTTTCATCTCTCTTTACCTCGTTCATGTTGTTCCCTGGCCGTCCCTGTCGCGAAGCGTCTCCGCAACTGCCGGGAGCTCGCTCTAGAAGACGACCCTGTATGCCACGCTGATGGATCTCCCCGCTTCGGGCATGATTTCCTTTACGCGCGACAGGTGGTTCCTGTACTCGGCATTGCCAAGATTCTCTCCCCGCACGGTGATCACGTTCAGCCGCCCCCTGACCGTGATCCGAATTCCGGCGGAGAGATCGAAAACAGCATATCCGTCCGTTGCGCTCTCGAAGGGGCCGGTCCGGTCCTGGCGAGCGGCAACCCGGGTTTCGGCCTCCACGAACCAGGCGCGCGGCGCGTAGCCGACGGCGAAACGCCCTTGCAGTGGCGGGATCAGGGGAAGCGGTTCATCGGTCGCCTTGATCCTGCCGCGGACGTGGGAAGCCACCGCTTCCACGGTCAGATCGCCGACCACTACCCATTCCAGGGCGCTCTCGAAACCGTTGAGCACGGCGTCGTCTCCGTGAAACTGGAAGATGGGCAGCCGCACTCGGCTCAACTCTCCCGTTTCAAGGGGGAAGACATACCCCGAGATTGCGTTGTGGAACACGGTCATCTCGGCGTTGAGCCGGTCCCCCGTAAAGCGCACGAACATGTCGATGCCGGTGCCGCGTTCGGTTTCGAGCGACGGGTTTCCCACTTCGAAGGCATAGGCCGCCAGGTGCGGACCCTCGGAGAAGAGTTCGTTGACGCTCGGGGTGCGGAAGGCCCGGGCGACGGAGGCGCCCACCGTGAAGTTCCGGGTCAACCGTCCGAGCGCCCCCAGCGATCCGGATGCCGCGCCGAACGATCTCGCGCGGATGTGGCCTATATCGGATGAGGGATCCTCCCGATCCGGCCGCACGCGCGCCCAGTCGTAGCGAAGGCCGGCTTCCAGGCGTATCGGATCCAGATCGATTTCTTCCAGCGCGTAGGCGGCGAAGGAGGCGTGGGTGGAGTTCGGGGTGTACAATCCGCCGCCGAAGCCGAAGCTCTCCCAGGAAGCCCGCGTTCCCACTCCCCCCGAAGTGAACGGTCCCCAGTCCGCGTGGCGGGCCAGGATCTCGCCGCTGACCGTCTGGCGCTCGAAGAGCGTCCCCAGAATATCGGGGGGTTCGATTTCCTTGTGCCGGTACCAGGTGTAGCCTGCGTCGATCTCGATGGTCTCGAAGACCCCATCGGACCTGACCAGGCTCCTGAGCCGGGTTGCGGTCCGCTCCATTTCGACGCGAACCCCGGCTTCGTGACCCCCGATGAATCCTCCAGGGATGCCGTAGTCGTTGTCGTAGTAGCGGAAGGTGGCGCCGGCGTGGCCCCAGTCGTCCACCCAGGATGTTCCGCCCGAGAACTCCAGGACATCGGTGCCGGTGTTCCGGAGCACTCCGGCCGGGGTCTTCAGGTCGCCGCTGGTGCGGCGCGCGAGCTCCAGCCGCACGGGGATATGGTCGGTCAGGCCATACGTGGCGCTCAGGCTACCGCCGGCCGCGTTGCTGACGCTTTGTCCCTGGAGGGTGAAGGCGCCGGTGAGGTGGTGGGGCACAGAGGCAGGCACGTCGTCGCGCACGACGTTGATGATGCCCCCGAGGGCGTTGCTCCCGTAGAGGATCGCGCCCGGTCCGCGGATGACCTCGACCCGGCGCGCCGACGAGGCGTCGATTGCCGTGGCGTGGTCGGGACCGCTCGCGAACTGGTCGCCCACCCGCTGCCCATCCTCGAGCATGAGGATGCGGTCCCCGCTGAGGCCCCGGATCACCGGGTGCGCGGAACCCGGTCCCATGCTGCTCACGGCGAGCCCGGGTTCGGAGGCCAGCGTTTCCGCCAGGGTCCCGGCCAGGCGACGCTGCAGCTCTTCTCCCGCGAATACGCTGGCCGGCCGCAACACCTCGTTGGCCGCGCGCGCCACCAGCGACCCGGTGACCACAACGGGCGGCAGCGAGATGGGGTTGGCTTCCATCTCCACCACCACGATCTCATCGCGCGACGCGTCCACTTCAAGCGAAATCGTGCGATAGCCCAGGCGCTCGACCCGCACCGTGTAGACGCGCAAACCCGGCACGGGCACGTGAAACGTGCCGTCACCATGGGAGACTGCCATGCCGGCCGCGGCACCGATGGACACTACGGCGCCGGCGAGGGGCTCGTTCGAGTCGACGTCGCGTACGACGCCCTCGATCTCGCCCTCGTGCTCGACCTGCGCGGACGAGCCTGCGGCCCCGAGAGCCATTGCCAGAACTGCCGGAATGGAACCGGTCAGTCGCCTCAGTTTCATGGACAGCCTTCTTCCAGCCCCACCGACGTGCCTCTCGCTCCTTGCGCCAGGCTCCGCGGTGCGACTCGCCGAAATGCTTCAGCGGTTAGCGCGAATTACGGGATGGGTTGTTGCCGCGTGATGAGCGGACTGGGTTCCGGGACAACCAGCCCGGAAGGGGTCAGGCCCGGGGAGGGGCCCTCGGACCGCTGCCGCCGGGCGGAATCGGGCGGTTTTGCCAGGCGGTTGCGGTCGGGGTGTCCATGCTGGTTTCGGATACCAGCGGGAGGTCGATCAGAACGAGGGGGGGAACCCTCGACGACAACGTGCGCGTCAGCTGGCACAGCAGGTGGCTGTGTCCCGTATCGCAGTGCTCGCTGTTCTCCCCTTCAATATGCACACCGGTGCTCAGCCCTCTGGCTTCGAGCACCGCATCCGCCGAAGGAAGACCGGCGAACACGGCGAACTGAAGCAGCGAGAGGGAGAGAACGCCGAAGCGGCGAAGGTCCCGCGATCGAGGAGAAATCGGCTTCACAACTATGCCGGCTGGGTACATCCGGGTGCGGCAGGAGAGCACTCCGGGCTGATGCAGCAAGCTGCGTTCGGCGGCGGAAGGTGTCAAGACGACAACGCGTGGTTTGACCCCCGCCGGCATCCGGCCCACAATACCCGGATCCCCGCCTTCGGGGACGGGGGGGCGGAGTCACCTGAGAGGAGCGGACGAAATGAAACCGGCGAAATGGATACTCGGACTACTGGTTGTCATCCTGCTTCCGGCTTCACCGGCGGAGGCCCAGGGGCGGCGCAACCTGACCCCCGAGCAGCAGGCCGAACGGCAGCGCCGCATGGAGGAGATGCGAGCCGCCCCACGGCCCATCGAGGGCATCAACTCCATCTGGATCGACGAGCTGACCTGGATGGAGGTGCGCGACGAGATCTCCTCCGGAAAGACGATCGGCATCATCGCGACCGGAGGGGTCGAGCAGAACGGCCCCTACATGGCGGGCGGAAAGCACAACTACGTGCTCGAGGCGATGTGCGATGCGATCGCGCGCGAACTTGGCAACGCGCTGTGCGCACCGGTCATGAAGTACGTACCCGAGGGCGACCCCGAGAACATCCGCTATCCGGGCACCCTCAGCGTGCGCCAGGTAACCTTCCGCATGGTGCTCGAGGATGTGGCCAACAGCCTGAAGAGCCAGGGGTTCACCGATGTCGTCTTCATCGGGGACAGCGGCGGCAACCAGAACGGCATGTCGGACACGGCGGAGAAACTCAACGAGTACTGGGGCGGCACGGCGCGGGCCCACTACATCGAGGAGTATTATCGGGAAGACATCTGGAGCTGCGTATTCCTCGAGGAGGAGCTCGGGATCTTCCAGAAGCCCGATTTCTGCTCCGCCACGCGCGACATTTACCACGACGACGTGCACTACTCGTCGATCGTGGCCACCACCGACCCGGATCGCATCCGCGCGCGGCAGCGCATGGAGGAGGGGCTCTACTCGATCAACGAGGTGGAGCTGGGGCCGGTGGAGCGGACCATCGAGATCGGCGAGAGGCTGATCGAATACCGGACCGAGATCACCGTGCGGGCGATCCGGGCGAGCATGGCGCGGTAGGCGCGGGCAGCCCTCCAGCCGCGGCCGCGGCCAGCGGCGCCCCCTATCCCAGAGTTGGCGCGAAGGTCGGCGCCCGGCGGTGCTGCGTGGCCTGCTCGAAGGCGTAGGCGATGCGGATCAGCACGGGCTCGCTCCACGCCCGCCCGAAGAACGAGACGCCCGCCGGCAGCCCGGACACGAATCCCATGGGCACGCTGATGTCCGGGTAGCCCGCGATGGCGGCCGGGCCGGCGCTGCTCCCGCCGTCCAGGCGGTCCCCCTTGATGTGGTCGGTGGTCCAGGGGAGGTCGCGGGTGGGGGCCACGATGGCGTCCAGCTGGTGCTCGTTCATCAGGGCATCGATGCCTTCCTCGCGGTTGCCGCGCTGGATGGTGCGCACCGCGTTCAGGTAGACCTCGTCGGTCAGGGGGCCGCGGGCCTGTGACGCGATCATGCGCTGCTGGCCGAAGTACGGCATCTCAAGCTCGGCATTCTGCTCGTTGAACTCGATGATCTCCGCCAGGGTGCGCAACGGCGCGTCCGGTCCCAGCGTCGCCAGGTAGGCGTTGAGGTCGGCCTTGAACTCGTATTCAAGAACGATGAGGGGGAGTTCGTCTCTCCAGTTGGCCACGGGGAGGTTGGCGGGGTCCACGATCACGGCGCCCGCGTCCCGCATCGCCAGGATGGCATCCTCGAACAGCGCCATGACGCGCGGATCGAAGCCGGTGAAGGAGCGCGCCACGCCGATGCGCGCACCCCCGAGCCCGCCGGCGTCGAGGAACTGCGTGTAGTCGGTGTGGAAGTTGCCTTCGCTGCGGGAGGTGGCCTCGTCGCGCGGGTCGACGCCCACGGCTCCCCCCAGGAGGATGGCGGCGTCGCGCACCGTGCGGGTCATGGGCCCCGCGGTATCCTGGGAGTGGGAGATGGGGATGATGCCGGAGCGGCTCCACAGGCCCACCGTGGGCTTGATGCCCACGATGCCGTTGCTGGAGGAGGGGCACATGATGGAGCCGCCGGTCTCGGTGCCGACGGTGAGGGCGCACAGGTTGGCCGACGCCGCCACCCCGGATCCGGAGCTGGAGCCGCAGGGGTTGCGGTTGAGGGCGTAGGGGTTCACGCACTGACCGCCGCGCGCGCTCCAGCCGCTGGTGGCCCGCTCGCCCCGGAAGTAGGCCCATTCGCTCATGTTGGCCTTGCCGAGGATGATGGCCCCGGCGGCACGCAGCCGCTCGGCGACGAAGGAATCGCGCGGCGGAATGGAGCCCTCGAGCGCGAGCGACCCGGCCGTGGTGGTCATGCGGTCGTGGGTGTCCAGGTTGTCCTTGAGGGCGACCGGAATGCCGTGCAGCGGCCCGCGCGGCCCGCCGGCGCTGCGCTCGGCGTCGAGTTCGTCGGCGATCGCGAGCGCGTCCGGGTTGATCTCGATCATCGAGCGCAGCTCCGGGCCCTGCCGGTCCATCGCCTCGATGCGGCCGATGTATGCCTGCGCGATGGAGCGCGCGGTGTGCTCCCCCGACTCCATCATGCGCTGCAGGTCGTCGACCGTGACTTCGTCGAATTCGAAGGGTGGGACCTCGCTTCCATCGGAGGCGGCGGGCGCATCGGAGGCGGGCGGGGAACACGCGGAGGTCATCGCCAGGCCCGCGCTGCCGGCTGCTGTCGTGCCAATGAATGTTCTACGGTCCATTCTCGATCTCCTCGTCGGTGGCCGGCGTTGGCGCGTGGCGTTGGAAGCCGCCCGGGAAACGGGACGGGCCGGCCCCGAGGCCGGGATTACCTCCCGGTCCAGGGCCGGCCGCGTCGCCGATGGATGTCGCGTCTGGGTGTGTTTCCCCTCCGCCCGCCGCTCGCGACCCGTCGGCGGCTGGCGGACACTCGCCGCTATCGGTTTCCGATCCTCTCCTCGATGAGGCGCGCGGTGCGTTCGGCGCGGGCGTCGGAAATCTGGCGTGCGACCTCGAGCGACGCGCCCAGATCGGCGATCGAGACCCCGTTGATGACCGCCTGTCCCGTCCTCACGCGTTCGGCCCAGCGCACCGAGGCCGGGTCGTCGAGCATCATGTTCAGCGTAATTCCGGGGCTGTCGTGCAGCCCGTCGCGCGGCATGTCGTCGGTTACGATGCCCAGGTCGCGCAGCACGTTGGGCGTGCCCGGCGGGGTCCGGTAATACTCCGGGATGAAGTGGACGGCCGCCTCATCGCCCCAGGCCTGGTTCAGCGCGTTGGCCACGTTGTCCATGCCGCGCTGGTTGCCGCCGCTGTCGCCGATCAGGACGATGTTCTCGAAGCCGTGCATCTTCAGGCTGTGGGCAACGTCGGTCAGCACCGCCTCGAAGGTCTCCTGGCGCAGGCTGATGGTGCCCGGGCTGGTCATGTGGCCGCTGGGCGGCTCGATGTTGCCTTCGGGAACGGTCTCGATCACGGGGGCGCAAAGCGCGTTGCCGAGCTTCTTCGCGATCGCGGGGCAGTTGGCGCGCAGCACGTAGTTGTGCTTGCCGGTGACCAGCCAGGGGCCGTTGGGCTCCACGCCGCCGGTCGAGATGATGGCCGTCGTCTTGCCGCCGGCGAGCGCGTCGCGGACGTCCATCCACGTCATCTCCTCGATCCAGAGCGTGCTCGTCTCGGGGAGCGGGTTGGGGGTGTCCGCGCAGTTGTAGGTGTTGGCGCGGCAGTCGCCTCCGCCCATGGAGCGGGGATCGGGTTCCGGGCGCTGCGCCGGACCACCACCGGCGGCCCGCATGGCCTCGAAGCGGGCACGCATCGCGGACCGGTCGGGCGCGGGCAGGGTGCCCCGGTTGGCGATGGCCCTGCGGATGGCGTCCGAGGTGTGTTCGGCGCGGAACTCCACGACCTCGCGGGCCCACTCGAGCGACTGGACCCGGTCCTCGAGGGAGACGCCGTTGATGGTCGCCTTGCCCGCCGCCACCCGCTCCTCGTAGCGCACCGAGAAGGGGTCGTCGTACAACATGTTCAGGGTGATGATCGGGTCGTCGTGCAGCCCGTCGCCTTCGCCGTCCTCGAGCCCCCGGAAGGCCATGTAGCGGGTCACGGAGTTGTAGTCGTAGTACTCCTGCACGTGCGCCACAACGGCGGCGCCCGCGAACTGTTCGTTGAGCTTCTCGGCCACGGCGCGCTGACCGCCCTGATTCCCGCCGCTGTCGCCGATGAAGATGATGTTGCGGAAGCCGTGCATCTTCAGGCTGTGCGCGACATCGGTGAGCAGCGCCTCGAAGGTCTCCTGCTGCAGGCTGAGGGTGCCGGGGCTGGTCATGTGGCCGCTGGGCGGGTCGATGCTGCCCTCGGGCACCAGCTTGATGATCGGAGCGCACAGGGCATCGCCCAGCTCCCGGGCGATGGCGTCGCAGTTGGCGCGCAGCACGAAGTTGTGCTTGCCGGTGGCCAGCCAGGGGCCGTTGGGCTCCACGCCGCCGGTCGGGATGATGGCCGTGGTCTTGCCGTCGGCGAGGGCGTCGCGGACGTCCATCCACGTCAACTCCTCGATCCACACCGTGTTCGCCGCGGGAAGCGGGTTGGGCGTGTCGCGGCAGTTGTAGACGTTGGCGGCGCAGTCACCGCCGCCCATGCTGTTCGGATCGCGCTCGGGGCGCTGCTGGGCCATGGCGGCGGTCGAGGTGAGGAGCAGGGCTCCGGCGAGCAGGGCGGTCTTCATGATCCTTCCTCCTGGTTCCGATGAGTGCACGAGCATGAACGAACCGCGTGCACACAGAAGCACATCGTACATCATGGGTGGTTTCGGTGCGAGTTCCCCGCGTAACCAGGGACAGGGGAAAACCGCATAACGTTCGTCGGTGGCCCGTCGGGAGGCGGGATCGTTGGATCACCCCTCGTGAATCTCCGCCGCGGCGCGCAGACCCGACTCGAGTGCGCCGTTCATCCATCCGCGCGCACCGGAGAGGTGCTCGCCCGCGAAATGGATCGGCCCCTCGGGCAAGGCGAGCGCGCTGCCGAGTTCGCGATCCTGGTCCGGCGTGGGCTCGGCCCAGGCGCCCCGGCTCCAGCGGTCCTGCTGCCAGGAGTGGGATGTGCCGGAGGCGAAGTGGCTGGAGGCACCCGGAAGGAGCGGTTCCCAGTGGGAGAGCACGCGGGCGACGCGGGCGGGGTCGTCCAGTCCATCGAGCTCCCGGGCGCGCGCGCCGCGGACGTAGGTAAACAGGACGCCTTCGGGGCCGGCGGTATCCCAGGTGGGATGCCAGAGTTCTTCCGGCCAATCGGTCGTCCCCCACCCGTTCAGTCCTTCGGCCTCCCAGAACCGCGTCCGGAAGCGGACGAAGACCCGGGTCGCGCTCTGGTAGCGGAAGCCGCCACCCATCGCCTCGGATTTCGCAGCCGAGAGGGCCGGCGAGAAGTGGATGTTCGAGAGAAGCGGCACCGGGACGGTCACGAGCACCCTGTCCGACTCCCGGGTCCGGCCGTCCATGGAAGTGGTGCGGACCGGGGTGCCCGCCGTGATGTCGACTACGGGCGATCCCAGGACCACCCGCTCGCCCAGCGCTGATTGGAAGGCGTCGGGAAGGCGGTCGCTCCCGCCGCGAATCTTGACGTAATCCGGGCGCTCGGAAAGGAACGAGGATGCGGGAACGATTGCCCGATCTCCGCTTCGGACTTGAAGATAGAGCCCGTCGTCGGGGTAGAGGCGGTCCAGCTCCAGCTCGAAGTGGCGGGCGTATCCGAGGGTCAGGCGGTGTTCGGGGGGGATGCGCGCGGCGCCTGCCTCGGCCGATTGCCCGGGCGCGAATGGGGTGCGTAGCGTCAGCACCCGCCCGCCGACGCGGTCACGGGCTTCCAGCACGGTCACGTCGTGGCCTGCCTGGACGAGTTCGTAGGCCGCGGCGAGGCCGGAAATGCCGGCGCCGACCACGACGACGCGCAGAGGCCGGGCCGCGGGGGTCAGTACTCCGGGCGATTCCTCCGGCCCGACGAGATCCGTGCAGGAGACCAGGCCGAGCCCCGCCAGGCCGCCGGCGCGGAGAAGGAAGTCGCGTCGATTCATGCGTTGCATCTGCGCTCTATGCGCGTTCACTTCATGAGTTCCGCCGCTCGCCGTCCGTCTCGTCCGCGAACTCCCTTCAGGAAGACATCAGATGCACAGCTGTCGCCTCCTTCCGCTCGCCCGGGCAGTCCTCCTCGCTCTCGGCTTCGCCGGCGTCTCGTCCCTCGCCCCGCAAGGTGCGCAGGCTCAGGAGCCTCCCGCCGCGGAAGAGGACGACGACACCCCTGAGAACGAGGACCTTCCCCTCCCCGTCGACCGGACCGTTTCCATCGACATGACGGAGGGCAGCTGGATCTCGCTGGACGTCAGCCCCGATGGGCAGACCATCGTCTTCGACTTCCTGGGCGACCTCTTCACCATCCCCATCGAGGGCGGCACCGCGACCCGGCTCACCTCCGGGATGGCCTTCGACGCCCAGCCGCGCTTCTCGCCGGACGGGACGCGCATCGTCTACACCTCGGACTACGACGGAGGCCAGAACGTCTGGATCATGTCGCTGGACGGCTCGGACACCGTGCAGGTGTCTCGCGGCGCCTCGAACCGCACCGAATCGCCGGAGTGGATGCCGGACGGGGACTACGTGGTCGCGGCGGTGGGCAACTTCCGGGGCGGGAATCTGCCCAAGCTCAAGATGTTCCACGTGGACGGCGGCGGCGGCATCGAACTGGTCTCCGAGCCCGACAACATGAAAGTGACCGGGCCGGCGGTCTCACCCGACGGACGCCACGTGTGGTACGCGCGCCGTACCGGCGACTGGCAGTACAACGCACAGTTCCCGCAGTACCAGCTCGAGGCCTACGACCGCGAGGACGGCGAGCGCTACCCGAAGTCGTCGCGCTACGGCTCGGCGGTGCGGCCCACGCTCTCGCCCGACGGACGCTGGCTGGTGTTCGGGACCCGCCACGACGACCAGACCGGGCTCCTGATCCGCGACCTGGAGACAAGCGAGGAGCGCTGGCTCGCGCATCCGGTGCAGCACGACGACCAGGAGTCGCGGGCGACGCTGGATGTCCTGCCGGGCATGTCCTTCACGCCGGATTCGCGCTTCCTGGTGGTTTCCTACGGGGGCAGGATGTGGAAGCTGCCGGTCGAAGGGGGGGACGCCGAGGAGATCCCGTTCCGGGTGCAGATGGAGCTGACGCTGGGGCCGCGGGTCGATTTCGACTACCCCATCGAGGACACGCCCACCTTCACCGTGCGCCAGATTCGCGACGCGGTGCCGTCGCCCGACGGCGGGATGCTCGCGTTCACCGCACTCGACCGGCTTTGGGTTTCCGACGCTGATGGCTCCAGCGCGAGGCGGATCACCGATGCCGACCGCTCCGAGCACTTCCCGGCCTGGTCGCCGGACGGGGAGTGGATCGCCTACTCGACGTGGGACGGTGAGGTGGGGCACATGTACAAGTCCCGGGCCGACGGCGGGGGGGATCCGGAGCGGCTGACCAGCGAGCCCGCGGCCTACTTCTCTCCCGCGTGGGGGCCGGGTAACCGCCTGGTTGCGCTGAGGGGCTTCATCCGCGCCTACGAGAGCCAGGGCGAGGCGGGTACCCCCGGTAACGAGATCGTCCAGGTGTCGACGGAGCCCGACGGCGATGACGGAGGTCCCGTGACCGTGATCGCGCCAAGCGACGGGCGGCGCGACCTGCACTTCGTGGAGGGCGAAGAGGACCGCATTCATATGTTCCGCCCGCCCGACCTGCTGGTGTCGATCCGGTGGGACGGCAGCGACGAGAAGGAGCACGTGCGGGTGCGAGGCGCCACCCTGACCGGAGCGACCCAGGGACTCGCGCCCACGACCGTGCAGATGGCGCCGCGCGGGGACCAGGCGCTGGTGGAGCTTCAGCGCGAGATCTACAGCGTGACCGTTCCCCGGATCGGGATCACGCCCACCATCAACGTCTCCAACCCGGACAATGCGGCCTTCCCGGCGCGCCAGCTGACCGACATCGGCGGCGAGTTCCCGGCCTGGAGCGGCGACGGCCGCTCGGTGCACTGGTCGCTGGGCAACGCGCACTTCATCTACGACCTGGATGCCGCCGAAGCGTTCGAGGACAGCGTTGCGGCAGCGGAAGAATCGGAGGAGGAAGAATCGGAGGAGGAAGAAGAGGAGGAGGCGGGAGAGGAGGAGGAAGAAGAGGAAGCGGAGGACGAAGACGACGAGGAGTACCGCGCGGCGGAGTTCCGGGTGCTCATCGATGCGCCCCGTGACATCCCCGAGGGCCTGGCCGTGCTGCGGGGCGCGCGCGCGATCACCATGAACGGCGACGAGGTCATCGAGAACGCCGACATCGTGGTGCGCAACAACCGGATCGAGGCGGTGGGCGCGAGCGGGTCGGTGATGGTACCGGAGGGCGCGACCGTGATCGACGTGTCCGGCCGCACCATCGTGCCCGGATACGTGGACACGCACGCCCACCTGCGGGCGCGCGACCAGCTGCACCGGACCGACGTGTGGCCCTACCTGGCCAACCTGGCCTACGGCGTGACCACCACCCGCGACCCCCAGACCGGCAACACCGAGGTGCTCTCGTACGCCGACATGGTGCGCACCGGGTCGATCCTCGGGCCGCGCGTCTACTCGACGGGCCCGGGCGTCTTCTGGCAGGACCAGATCGACACGGCCGAGGAGGCGCACGACGTCCTGAAGCGGTATTCCGACTACTTCGACACCAAGACCATCAAGATGTACGTGGCCGCCGCCCGAAAAGGCCGCCAGCACATCATCATGGCCGCGCGCGAGCTGGGGCTCATGCCCACCACCGAGGGCTCGCTCAACATCCGCCAGAACCTGACCGAGACCATCGACGGATATCCGGGCCTCGAGCATTCGATCCCGATCTTCCCGGTGTACGACGACTACGTCCGCCTGTTCGCCGAAACCGGCCGGGTCTACACCCCGACGCTGCTGGTTTCGTACGGCGGTCCCTGGGCGGAGAACTACTTCTACAGCCGCGAGAACCCGCACGACGACGCCAAGCTTCGGCGCTTCACCCCGCATGACGAGATCGACAGCCGGACCCTGCGCCGCCCGCAGTGGTTCCGCGGCGACCAGCATACCTTCTCGCGCCACGGCGAGTTCGTGAAGGACCTCGTCGAGGGCGGAGGCAAGGCGGGCGTCGGCAGCCACGGCCAGCTCCAGGGGCTCGGGTACCATTGGGAACTGTGGGCGATGGCGGCCGCGGACATGGACGAGCACGACGCGCTGCGCACGGCCACCATCTTCGGGGCCGAGGCGATCGGGCTGGACCAGGACCTGGGCACCATCGAGGCCGGCAAACTGGCCGACCTGGTCATCCTGGAAGGCAACCCGCTCGACGACCTGCGCAACACCAACACCGTGGACCGGGTGATGCTGAACGGCCGCCTGTACGATGGCGACACGCTCGACGAACTCTATCCGCGCGAGCGGCCGCTGGCGCCGCTGTGGTGGTGGGACGACGAGCCGGAGGGGGTGCCGGGGGTGGGGCGGTAAGGTTTCTCCATCCAGCGCATCAGCGGGATCACCTTTCCGCCGGCGCTCGACTCGATGAGGATGCCGAGACGCCGCTCTTTGTCGCGCCTCTCATAGGCGGCCAGCCCCGGTTGGGTCACGACTCCCTGGGCGAGCAGCTGCTTCATGCGCGCGAGATTGCGGGCGCTCCAGTGACTCCGCCTTCGGCGCGGCGTGAAGCGGATCTTGTAGGCCTTGGCGTCGACAGTGCGCTTGAGTCCGTCGATCCAGCCGTAGCAGAGGGCCAGGTCAACCGACTCGGGCACGGTGACGCTGGGCAGCTTCGTCGCTTTCTTGTAGTAGCCCACCCACATCACGTCAACCTTGTCATGGTTCGCCTCGAACCAGGCGCGCAGGTCGGCCGGGGTGGGAAAAAAGTGGGGGGTGGCGTCTTCCATTGGGATGTCCGATTCCGACCGAGCGACTGATTACGTAATTTACGCATTTTGCGTAATTGGGCCGAGGGGCAACGCAGTGCAACACGATCCAACGCGAATGCGTCGCCGCTCGAATGACGGGAGGAGTTGGCCGCGAGCTTCTAGATCTCGCCCCGCCTCGAGGCCCAAACCGCGTAATGGCTGGTCCGTGCCGCGAGCGCCATGTAGGTCAGCGAGGGGTTCTGACATCCGGACGAGGTCATGGCCGCGCCGTCGATGACGAAGAGGTTGGGCACATCCCAGGCCTGGTTGAAGGCGTTGAGCACGGACGTCGCCGGGTCGCGGCCCATGCGCGCGGTGCCCATTTCGTGGATGGCCAGCCCGGGCGGAGAGACCAACGGCTGGGGGACGATGTCCCGCGCGCCCGCAGCCTCCAGCATTTCGGCGGCCTGCTGCACGGCCTCGCGCATCATCGCGCGCTCGTTCTCGCTCCACTCGCACCGGATGCGCAGCGTGGGGATGCCCCAGGCGTCGACCTGGTCCGGGTCGAGGGCCACGTGGTTCTCCTCCCGCGGGAGGCACTCGCCGAAGGCGTGCAGCCTGAACTCCCAGGGGCCCGGGCGCGTGAGCTCGCGCTTGAAGTCGGCTCCGAAGCCCGGCATGGAGACCCCGCGTCCCCATCCCACCCGCTCGGCCGCGCCCTGAAAGCCGTAGCCGCGCACGAAGTCGGAGGACGGTTCGGTGACGTTGGCGAAGCGGGCGATGTAGATGCCGTTGGGACGCCGGCCGCGGGTGGTGCGGTCGTCCCAGCCGTCGAAGGTGGCGCGCGTGTCGTCGCACATGGCGTGGTCCATGAGGTACTTGCCGAGTACGCCGCTCGAGTTGGCCAGGCCATCGGGGAAGTCGGATGACGTCGAATTGAGGAGGATGCGGGTCGACTCGAGGGCGGAGGCGCCCAGGAAGACGGTGCGCGCGTGGTACTCCAGCTCCTCGTGCGTCTCGCGGTCGATGACGCGCACGCCGGTCACGCGTCCCCTCGCCGGGTCCCAGATGACGCTGGGCACCACGCTGTTCGGACGGAGGGTCAGGCGGCCGGTCGCTTCCGCCGCGGGCAGGGTCGCGTTGATGGAGCTGAAGTAGCTGCGGGTGCGGCAGCCCCGGTGACATGGGCCGCAGTAGTGGCAGGCGCGGCGGCCCTTGTGGTCGCGGGTGAGCACGGCGGTGCGCCCGATGGTCATGCGCCGGGTGCCGCCGTACGCACGTTCGATCGAATCGCGCATGTGCTCCTCGACGCACGACATCGGCATCGGCGGCAGAAAGACTCCGTCCGGTACCTGGGCCAGCCCCTCGGCCTGTCCGCTGATGCCGACGAAGGCCTCGACGTGGTCGTACCAGGGGGCGATGTCGGCGTGGCGGATGGGCCAGTCGATGCCGTGGCCGTCGCGGGCGTTGGCCTCGAAGTCGAGGTCGCTCAGCCGGTAGCACTGCCGCGCCCACATGATCGAGCGGCCGCCCACCTGGCGCCCGCGGATCCACAGGAAGGGCTCCTCGGAGTCGCTGGTGTAGGGATGCTCGTTGTCGTTGACGAAGAACTTGCGCGCCACTTCGTCGCAGGCGTAGCACTGACTCTGGATGGGCTGGTCGGTGGCCAGGGCCTTGCGGTCGTTCCAGCCCCGGTAGGGCATTTCCGACGGGCGGGTGTGCTCGGCGTAGTCCCGCTCGGGGTCGATGGCGGGCCCGGCTTCGAGGACGAGGACGGTGGCGCCCAGTTCGGTGAGCTCCTTGGCCGCCCATCCGCCGGACATGCCGGAGCCGACGACGATGGCGTCGTATTCCTGGCGGCGTCGGCGGATGTTCATGGGCCGAGTTCCGCAGTGGGGGCGGACGCCGCGTGGGGCGCCGGGCTGCCGGATTGCGCATCCTCAGCCCCGGTTGAGCCGCTTTCCGCGGCCGTCAGCGGCGCGCACCCCTCGAAGGCGGGGAAGGTGGTGCGGTAGCCGATGGCCTCCAGGCCCACCTCCGAGGTGAAGTACGCGGTCAGGGTGAAGCGCTTCACGTCGTGGAAGAAATGCCGGGTCTCGTCGGTGGCGGGGTCGTCGCGGAGGCGGGTCAGGTCGGCGTCGAGGTCGCCCACCAGAGCCGTTTGCTCGGCCGGGGTGCAGTCGGCGAAGTCGGCGCCGAAGCGGTCGCGGGCCGCCGGATCCACCATGTCCAGGCCCGTGAGGAAACGGTCGCGGTCGTCGTCGTCCAGCCACCCGTCCACCAGAGCAGCCACGAATTCCGTCACCCCGGCCTCCGCTGCACCCGGGGTGTCGGTCGCGGGGATGATCACCTCGGCCAGGGCGGCCATTGCGCGCGCGCGGGGCGGGGTGAGGAGGCTGGGGGCCACCTGCGCCGCAGCGGCGTCGGTTCCCGCGGGCGCTCCGGCGGACGCGCGCACCCGCTCCGCCCAGGCGACCAACTCCGCGAAGGCGCCCTCGGGCGCGAGCAGAGGACCGCCCACGATCCCGCCCAGCACGCCGATGGCCCGCCTTCGCTTCATGGGTTACCGTTTCCGCCGCCTGACGCGGCCGTGTCGGGACGAGGTTTCTCCGAACGAAATGGAGGCTCGGAAAAGATGCCCAACCTTACACGTCGCCAAGTCCTGAAAGCAACCGGCGCCGCCTCGCTGGGGCTGATCGTCCCGGGGGCCGCCCAGGCGGACATCACCAGCCCCGTCGCCGCCTCCCAGACCGGCATCATCCAGTCCGTGGCCCGCTGGTGCTTCGAGGACATCCCCCTGCGCCCCTTCTGCGCGGCGGTCGCGGAGATGGGGCTGCCCGCCATCGATCTCCTGCTCGTGGAGGAATGGGCGGTCGCGCACGACCACGGCCTCGTGGTCTCGTGCGGCGATGTCGGCGCGGGCACCATCGAGGACGGCCTGAACGAACCCCGCAACCACGCGGGCATCATCCGCGCCTTCGAGGAGCACATCCCGCGAGCCGCGCGCGAGGGCGTACCCAACGTGATCTGCTTTTTCGGCAACCGCCGCGGCACGCCGGATGCGCCGGCCATCGAAAACTCGATCCGGTGCCTCCGGGAATGCGCGCCGATCGCCGAAGCCGAAGGCGTGACGATCCTGGTGGAGGCGCTCAACTCCAAGCCGGGCGGCCACGTGGACTACATCGGCGACCACATGTCCTATGCCCTCGAAGTGATCCGTGCCGTCGACTCCCCCCGCGTGCGCATCCTCTACGACGTCTACCACATGCAGATCATGGAGGGGGACATCATCCGCACCCTGACCGATGCCCGCGACTGGATCGGCCACTACCACACCGGCGGCGTCCCCGGACGAGCGGAGATCGACGAGTCCCAGGAACTCAACTATCCCGCAATCGTGCGCGCCATCCGCGACACGGGCTTCAGCGGCTACATGGCCCACGAGTTCATCCCGCAGAGCGGCGACCCGCTGCGCTCGCTGAGGGAAGCTGTGGAGATGTGCGCGCAGGCGTGAGTTGACGAGACAGGAGGATGGCGTACAAGAGCCAGACAGGTGGTCAGAGTGCTGGTCAAATAACCGGTCATATATGTGGCATGACTTTTCGTATCTCCTTGTAGTGTAGTATCTTGATCTGTCACAGAACGTGTCAGACAAGGTACAAGTTATGGACTGGTCCCGGTTCAGCTTCGAGTACCTTTTCGATCTCTCGGGCTTTCCTGCCGCTGATCATCCGGATTGAAGGGCGTAAGGAGGCGGCGATGAGCTTGCTCCTTCCCTCGGAGTGGAAGGAAGAGCTCGACCTCCTCAACCGCATCCGAACGATCCATGGATCGACTACTCTGGAGGGAAACACTCTCTCGGAGACCCAGGTCGGCCTATTGCTCGAAGGCAAGATCGGGATCCACGGATTCTACGGGCTCTCGAACTATTTCTACCGCAACGGGGACGAGTTCAAGAGGAGACTTCAGGAAAGCCGCCGAGTCCAGCCGTTCGACGTCGCGCCATCCGTGGGGTTCGGGCTACATGGCTTCGAGGCTGAACTGGGGTTCATCGTCTTCGACCATCTGCCCGAGTCCGGCGAATACACCGTTGAAATCGACTTCGGGGTTATCGAGAGGGACTTCGAGGAAAACTGTTGACCGCTGAAAGCCGGGACAGCCTCGAGGTCGCCGGGAGGGGCGAGTCTGAAACGGCTAGTACATCCGCTCCCCCTGGAAGACGTTGCGCATGTCGCCGAGGCGCCCGTCCAGGTAGCAGCGGAGGTTGTGGCGAAAGATGTCCGTGATCTTCCGGTTCTCGCTTGCGGCATTCGCCGAGGAGTGGGGGCTGACGATGACGTTGGGCAGGTCCCAGAAGGGGCTGTCGGGCGGGAGCGGCTCGTCCGCGAACACGTCCAGGCCCGCGAGTGCGATGCGGCCGTCGCGCAGCGCTTCCAGGAGGGGCGGCTCGTCGACGACTCCGCCGCGGGCCACGTTGACCAGGACCGCCCCCGGCTTGAGCGCTCGCAACGCGGCGGCATCCAGCAGCCCGTCCGTTTCCGGGGTGTGCGGGACGCTGAGGACCAGGGCGTCGGCTTCGGCGAGCATTTCGTGCATGGCGTCGTTGGGGTAGAGCGCGTCGACGCCCAGTTCCGCAGCCGAGCGGCGCGATCCCGGGCTGGCGAGAGCGACGACGCGCATCCCGAAGCAACGAGCCACCCGTGCCACCTGGCGCCCGACCTCCCCTGCCCCGACAATCGCCAGCGTCCTGCCCTCCAACTCCTCTCCGCAGAAACGCTCCCACAGGTGCCGGCGCTGAAGGTCGGCGAGATGCGAGAGCCTGCGCACATGCGCGAGCAGGACCAGGAAGACGAACTCGGCCAGAGGGCCGCCGTGCACGCCGCGTGCGGTCGTGATCAGCAGATCCGAGTCGAGCAGGCCCAACGCTTCGACTGTCCGGCCCACCCCTGAACTGGTCGCCTGGATCCAGCGCACATTCGGCGCGTAGGCGAGCCCCCCGCTGCCGTCCGGGTTGCGTGGCGGGAAGTCCCAGAGGATGTCGGCGCGCTCGAGATGCGCTCGCCAGCGCGCCTGTTGCTCGTGTGTGCGGCGGAAGTCGGCGGGACCGGTGTGGTCGGCTTCGTAGCGTTTGCGAGGGAGCAGCTCCGGGTCGTGGACGACTTCGAGCCGCTCGGTGTCGACGGCTCGGATGCGCTCCACCTGTTCGGACTCGAGCGGGCTGGCGATGAAGATGTTGAGGCGTTTCGGGGTCATGGGGGGCTGTGGCAGGCGGGGGTTGATGGAATGCGAGGAGGCTGGGAGCCTGTGCGCTCGTCCCGGCCGTTGGGGAGCGCACCTCGGATAACCTATACGTCAAGGCCTCACGTGCGGATGGGCGGCATCATGGCGGATGTCCCGAGCGGCCGCCATCCGCCCCCGCGCATCCGTCACTCGGGCTCGCGCATGTTCCGGTAAGCCCGCCGCCTCCTTAGTATCATCCGGTTCCGGTCCCGCATCCTCCGGTGCTGAGCGCCGTTCGTCCCCCCATCCTCTACGAGAAACATGCTTGCCACCATCGCCCTCGCCGCGCTGCTGCAGCTTCCCGGACCCCAGGCCCCCGCCTCGCCGGGCGAGTTCGTTCCCGGTACGACGTACGACCCCGCCATTCCCACGATAGCGTCCGTGGTGGGGCACGAGGTCTGGGAGGTGGTCACGCCTCCGGACCAGGTCGTGCGCTACTTCGAGGTGTTGGCCGAGGCGGCGCCGGACCGCACCCGCCTGATCCACTACGCCGACAGCTGGGAAGGTCGTCCGCTGGTGATCATGGTGATCGGGTCGCCTGAGCGGATGGGGTCGCTGGACGAGGTGAAGGCCGGGCTGGCGCGCCTGGCCTACCCCGATGGGCTGTCGGACGCCGAGGCCGCGGAACTCATCGCCGGGCTGCCGGTCGTAACCGCGCTCATGCACGGCATCCACGGCAACGAGATCAGCTCGAGCGGGGCGGCCATGATGGAGGCGTACCACCTGCTGGCGGCCGAGAACGACCCCGACGTCGACCTCATCTTCGCCGAATCGCTGGTGCTCGTCGATCCGGTGGAGAACCCCGACGGGCGCAATCGCTTCGTTCAGGAGAACACCATGGCGGCGGCGGTTCGGCCCAACGTCGAGTCCTGGTCGGCGGAGCACGACGAGCGCTGGCCGGGCGGGCGCGTCAACCACTACCTGTTCGACCTGAACCGCGACCTGTTCATCCAGAGCCAGTCGGAGACGCAGGGGAAGGTGGAGGTCTTCCTGGAATACTGGCCGCATATCGTTGCCGATCTGCACGAGATGGGCGGCGACGCCACCTACTTCTTCCCGCCCACCGCACCCCCGGAGAACCCCTGGTACGGGGAGCGCCAGATCGCGCTCATGGACGTGTTCGGACGCGCCAACGCGGCCGCCTTCGACGCACGGGGCTTCGCCTACTTCAACCGCGACGTCTACGACGCCTTCTATCCGGGCTACGTGGACATGTGGCCGATGAACCACGGCGCGCTCGGCATGACCTACGAGCAGGCGTCGGCGCGCGCGCTGGTGCTCGAGCAGTCCGACGGCGACATGCTGACCTACGGGGACGGGGTGCTGCACCACTTCACCGCCGCGATGGCCACGGCGCACACCTCCGCCGTGAACCGGGAGCGCATCCTCACCGACTACCTGGAATTCCGGCGCGAGGGGATCGAGCTGGGCGGCCGGGGCGTCGCCGAGTACGTGCTTCACTCGGCGCACGACCCGGGGATGGCGGAGCGGCTCGCCCGCATGCTGGTGCGCAACGGCATCGAAGTGCGCGAGGCGAGCGGGCCTGTGAACGTGGCCGGCCGCCAGCTTCCCTCCGAGGGCACCTTCATCGTCCCCATGGACCAGCCGGCGCACCGCTTCGCGCGCAACCTGCTCGACGCGCACGTGCCCATGGCGGAGGACTTCGTTCAGGAGCAGATCGAACGCCGCGCCCGGCGCGAGCCCGACCAGATCTATGATCTGACCGCGTGGAGTCAGTCACTGCTGTGGGATGTCGAGGCGATCACCGTCGAGCGGCCCACCGGGGCGGCCGGGGCGGCCGTCGCGGCCACGCGCGAGCCGGAGGCGCTGGCGCTTCCGGAGGCCACCGTCGGCTACCTCCTCCCGTGGGGAACGAACGCGGCCGGAGCCGTGACCGAGGCCCTGAGCGAAGGCGTGCGCGTTCGGGCCGCCGGCGCCCGCTTCACGCTGGACGGACGCGAGTACCCGATGGGGACCGCGATCGTGCGCACCGCCGAGAACGGGCCCGACCTGCGCGCGACGCTGGGGCGCATCGCCGGGGCGCACGGAGCCGAAGTGGTTCCGATCGACGGCGCCTACGTGACCGAGGGGGCGTCGCTGGGGAGCCGGTCCACGAGAGGGCTGCGCGAGCCGAGGGTGCTGCTGGTCTACGACGAGCCCGGCCAGACCTACTCGGTGGGCTGGACCCGCTACGTTCTGGAGCGCCGCTACGGTCAGGCCACCACGGTCGTGCGCGCGTCCAGTCTGGGCGGCGCGGACCTGAACCGCTACGACGTGATCGTCTTCCCGAGCGGCAACTACTCGGGCGCCGTCGGTGGCGGCCTGCAGGACCGGCTGAGCGAGTGGATGCGGGGCGGCGGCACCCTCATCACCATGGCCGAGTCGACCCGCTGGGCCACGCGGGCCGGCTTGCTTGGCACCACGTCCGAACGCCGCGGTGGCCGCGCCGAGGCCGACGATCCCCCGGATCCAGGCACGCCCGAACAGCCCATCGAATACCTGGATGCCATCGCGCCGCCGGACGAGGCTCCGGAATCCGTGCCGGGCGCCATCCTCCGGGTGCTGCTCGACGACGAGCACTGGCTCGCCTCCGGGACCGACGGCGAGATCGGGGTTCTGGTGGAGGGATCGCGGGTATTCCGCCCGCTGACCCTGGATGACGGCACCAACGTCGGACGCTACGCCGGCGAGGAAGACCTGGTGCTCTCGGGCATCGTCTGGGAGGAATCGCGTCCGCAGCTGGCCAACAAGGCCTTCCTCATCCATCAGCCGGTCGGATCCGGCCAGATCGTCGCCTTCGCCGAGGATCCCAACTACCGTGCGTACGCGGAAGCGACCCAGCTCCTGTTCATGAACGCCGTCCTGCTCGGACCGGGGCGCTGAGGAGTGAAGGAGGAGGCCTCGAGGCTCGGGGGCGGCAGCCTCGTTCGGGCCTCCGCAAGGCAAGAGCGCGCAACGGAAGCGCGCGGAATTCGAATCTGACTGACCGGAGAACGACCGAATGAAGATCTGCGTGGTGGGCGCGGGAGCCATCGGCGGACTGCTCGCCGTGAAGCTTGCGAATGCGGGGGAGGACGTGACGGTGATCGACCAGGGTCCGCACCTGGAGGCCATCCAGCGGAGCGGGCTCAGGCTGATCATGGCCGACGGATCCGAGCACCAGGCCGCGCTCGACGCCCGGGACGACATGGAGGGCGTGGGCGAGCAGGACCTCGTCATTCTGGCGGTGAAGGCGCAGGTGCTGCCGCTGGTGGCTCCCGGGGTCCGCGGCATGCTCGGTCCCGGGACCATGGTGGTGCCGGTTCAGAACGGGCTTCCCTGGTGGTACTTCGAGAAGCACGGCGGCCCGTTCGCCGGGCACCGGCTGCAGTCGCTCGACCCCGACGGCATCCTCGCCGACAGCATCGACGTCGATCACATCGTGGGCACCGTGACCTTCCCCGCGGGCGAGATCGCCGCGCCCGGGGTGGTGCGCCACACCGAGGGCAACCGCTTCCCCATCGGCGAGCTGGACGGGTCGCGCACGGAGCGCGCCCAGCTGCTCGTGGACACGCTCACCCGCGCCGGCTTCAAGTCGTTCGTCATCGAGGACATCCGCGCCGAGATGTGGCTCAAGCTGTGGGGCAACCTCTCCTTCAACCCGATCAGCGCCCTCACCCGCGCCACGCTCGTGGACATCTGCCAGTACCCGCTCACGCGGCAGCTGGCGCGCACGCTGATGGAGGAGGCCCAGGAGGTGGCGGGCAAGCTGGGGATCACCTTCCGGGTCGGGATCGACCGGCGCATCGCGGGCGCGGAGCGCGTGGGCGCGCACAAGACGTCGATGCTCCAGGACGTCGAGGCGGGCCGCTCGCTCGAGATCGACGCGATCATCGGCGTTGTCGGCGAGCTCGGCCGGCTGGTGGGGGTGCCCACCCCGAGCGTGGATGCCATCCAGGCCCTGGTCGCGCTGCTCGACAAGGGGGTGCGGGAGGGAACGGTCTAGAGGCTGGACCTGGTCAACAGAACCAAGTCCGACGATCTAAAGCCCCAGCTCGTTCCAGGCCTCCATCCGCCGCAGCATCATGTCGGCGGTTGCCGTGTCGCCGCGCAGGCCGGCTTCGCGGTAGAGGGCGAAGTAGGCGAGGGCGTAGTAGGTGGGAATCCCCAGGCTGCTGGGGTCGCGCCAGTAGTCCCACCCTTCGGGCAGGCCGCTCCGGTGCACGTACACCTCATCCACCAGCGTGCGGGTGCGCTCGGTATCCACCCAGACTCCGACCCCGGACACCCGGTTCGGGTCGCCCACCTGGGCGATCCCCCGGGCCTGCAGGGGCGCCGGGTCACCGGGCCAGAGTCGATAGGCCACCCCTTGCCGGACGATGTACCTGCGCAGCCCCATGTCCTCCGGGGCTCCGACGGCGGACGCGAAGTAGATGGGCCGGTCCTCGATGGAGTTGGCGATGAACGACAGCGCGAACTGCATCCACGGCTGCATCTGGCGCCCCTGCGCGACCGCCGCCGTGACCGGGCCCAGGCGAAAACGGCGCTCCTCGGGCAGCGGCGCGACGCCGGTCACGACGACCCGGTCGATCATCTCGTCGGTCAGCTCGGTGCTCACCACCGATCGCGTCGGGGGCGAAAGCGGCTCGCGCAGGACCAGCGGCACCAGTCCCGCGGCCTGCGCCGAGGCCGGGTCGTCGGTGTACAGCGCCGCCGTTCCCACCGGGGTGTAGGGACGCTGGCACAGGATCCGGGTCGGGTCCGCGTCCGGGTCCTCGCCGGGACTGCAGGGGCGGCTCAGGCCCCTCAGCTGCTTCACGTACCAGTCGGTGTTCAGGTACGACGTCACCGCCACGACGACATCGCGCCGGATGCCCTCCACCTCCTGCAGATACCAGAGCGGGAAGGTGTCGTTGTCGCCGTTCGTGAAGATGAGCGCGTAGGGCTCCACGCTCATGAGCAGATTGTAGGCCCAGTCGCGCGCGGAATAGTCGCCCGTCCGGCTCGCCCGCTGGAAGTTGAGGACCAGCGGCACCAGCGCCAGCAGAAGCACCGGCGAGGCCATCCTCAGCGAACCCAGTTTTCTCGACAGCGATTTCCACAGGCCCGCGAGGCCGATCCCCGAGATGAGGCCCCAGACAGAGAAGCCGACGATGAAGAAGTAGTCGCGCTCGCGCACTTCCTTTTCGATTCCCTGGTCGGGGAAGGAATAGCCGAGCCTGAAGTTCAGATAGTAGACCAGCCCGACGGAGAGAATGCCGAAGAGCGATGCCAGATAGAGCCAGCTGGCCCGGTCCCTCCGGTAATGCTCGCGCAGGCCGAGAGCGCCCAGTGCCAGGAAGAGCAGGGTGAAGAGGAGCCGGCCGGGCGGAAACCGGTTGTCCGCGAAGGCCACGCCGCGCGCCCACTGCCAGTCGAAATACTGCATCCAGTTCCCGTACTGGGCGAAGAGCGGCGCCTGGCGCGGGACGAGCGGCGGCTTGGCGTACTGCTCCCGCTTGAGCGCCGACGACAGCTCCTCGCACCCGGCGTTGCCGTAGGTGGCGATACTGACCAGCGCGTCGGAGACCCCTTCGCAGGTCGGCTGCCCTTCGTTGATGACCGGGTCCAGCCCGGAGCGGATCGGGAGGAAGAGGTGGATGCTCAGCCCCAGGAGGACCGCCACCAGCGAAGTCGCGTAGAGGCGCGGGCTGAGGAGCGTGCGCCCGCGCACCGCGAGGATGAAGACGAAAAGGGAGGGCAGCACCAGCAGCGCCATGAGGTGGTTGCCCACCGAGAGCGCCATGATGAACGCCATCAGCACCAGGAGGTTGTCTTCCCTTCCCTTCCCGAGGTTTTCCTGCCAGCGGAAGGTGAGCCAGGTAAGGAGGGCGATGGTCAGGAGGGATACGGTGTAGACCTTCTCGTTGACGTTCGACTGGTTCCAGACCGTGAACGCCGTTGCGCTGATCAGAACCGCCGCGCACGCGCCCACCAGCCGGAAGCGGCGGTCGGAGGAGAAGAAGCGCAGGATGTGGTGGACGACGAGGAACCAGAATCCGTGCGCGGCCGCGCTCACCGCCGCTGAAAACAGGTTGATGCGGACCGCGGTCGAGATACCGAGCGGCGCCAGCAGGATGTCCCAGGCGCGGGCGAGCACGACGAAGAGCGGGTTGCCCGGGGGATGCGGGATGCCGAGCATGTGCCCGGTGGCGATGTATTCGCTCGTGTCCCAGAACGCCGTGGTGGGGGCCACCGTCGCCGCATAGAGGAGGAATACGGCACCCGCTACGCCGGCTGCCCAGCGGTAGGGAGGTGTGTTGTCGTGGGCCACTAGCCGGCTCCCGGCACGAGCGTGATGCCTCCGGCCTGTTTGCCCACTTCCGCGACCCCGACGCGGGCGTAGGTCGCGAGGTCGATGACCTCGACGATGCCGGGCTGCCCTCCGATACCTTCGACGGTGACGAAGGCGAAACGGTTGTCCGAGGTCACGGCGACCCCGTGCGTAACCTTCCGCGTGCTCTCGATCTTCGCCAGCTGCTCGCCGGTTGCGAGGTCCCACACGGCCAGGTGGGCGCTGCCCTTGAGGGTCGCGAGCAGGCGGGAGCCGTCGGGGGTGAGGGCGAGGTTGTAGGGCGCGCCGTCGGCCGGGATGCGCCGGGTCACGCTCCACGACTCGATGTCCACCTGGACGATCTCGTTGCCCCGGTTGCAGGCCACGTACACGAAGCGCCCGTCGCCGGAGAGGGTGGTCCAGGTGGGCGAGCAGGCGGCCATGCCGGAGCTGGCCATGTCCCCGGCCATCGCACCGCCCGCGCCACCGGCCATCTCGCCGCCCGCGCCGCCGGCCATCGCACCGCCCGCCATGGCCCCGTGCACGACCGGATCGGTGACCGGCTCACCCGTCGCCAGGTTCAATCGCCGTGTCACCTCGAGCGAAAAGGTGGACATCTCCACCAGCTGGTCGTCCATCATGCAGGCGGAGTAGTTGTGCATGCCGTCCGGCGACATGCGCGACCCGTGCGGCATGGTGCACGTGGTGACCTGTTCGATCTCGTACATCTCCTCGGTGTCGACCACCGACACCGTGCTCGGGACGTGGTCACCGTAGAAGTTCGAGTTTACCGCGAAGGCCAGCACGCCGTCGGGCGTGAGCGACACGGTTGCGGGGAAGAACCCGAGTTCCGTCGCGGCCACCACGGTGTCCGGGCCGGTCTCGTACTTGAGCAGATAGCCGTTCGGGAAGCCGTGCCCGAGCGTCAGGTACCAGTATTCGCCGGACGGATCGAAGAACATGCCGTGCGGGCCCTCGATCTCGGCGGGCCAGCGCCCCACCCGGATGACTTTCTCCACCGAGAGCCCGCCTTCGGGCGTGAACTCCAGCACCGCGACCTCGTCCTCCGACTCCGCGGCGACGTAGGCCCGGTAGGACTGGGCGTGGGCGGGGCTGGCGGCCACGAGCACGGCCAGCAGGGCGATGGCGGCGAGTCTGCGAGGCATCATGCCGGCCTCACCGGCAAGTCTGCCGCCCGGCGCGGGAATCCGACGCATTCCGTGGACGCGCCGCAACGCAACGGCATCGCGGGCGAGCTGCGTGCCATACCCGGGCAGCGAACAGGCACGGGGCTGCGGCGATGCTCCGGCTCGTCGCTCACGGAACCAGCGTCCTCCTCGGCTGCAGCCTCACCGACCAGAGTCCGGAGTGGTGTTCGGCGATGAACAGGTGGCCCTTGTGGACCTGCGGGCCCCAGCTGAAGGGGGCGTTGGGCACGAAGGCGTCGGGGTCGTTGGCGGCGTAATGCGCGATTTCGCGGCCCTGGAGGCCCAGGTTGCCCTTGAGTTCCCCGGAGATGTCGATGACGCGGGTGCCGCCGTTGTAGAAGGCCGCGTAGAGGCGGTCTCCGTCGATCCACATGTTGTGCGACCCGGCCTCCGGGATCTCGTAGCGCGCGACCTCCTCGGGGTTGTTGGGGTCGGTGAAGTCGACCACGTGGATGTAGCCGGCCATGCGCGGCGGCGTGCGCTCGGCGTCCAGGTCGTTGAAGCCGGGGCGGCCGATCTCGTCGCCCATGAAGATGTAGAAGCGCCCGGTCGGGCTCCAGTACGGGAAGGCCGCGTGGGTCGCCCCGCCGATGTCGGCGAATTGGCTCATGAGCACCGGGTTGGAGGGGCTGCCGCCCCGGTCGCCGCCGCCCACGTCGATGACCGCCACGCCGTCGGCCCAGTTGGAGGTGTAGGCGATCCCGTCCACGATCCAGATGTCGTGAATCCCATGGCCGGGGGTGTCGAGCTCGAAGCGGCCGACGCGGTGCGGATTGGTGGGGTCCTCGATGTTGATCACGTCGAAGCGGACGCCGTTGTTCACGGCGTAGACGTGGTTGTCATGGACGAAGACGTTGTGCACGCCGCCGGTCAGCTCGTCGTCGAAGGTGGAGAGGATCTCGACGTTGCGCGGATCGGAGCAGTCCACGATGACGATGCCGTTGCGCCGGTTGGACGCGCCCTCGCGCGAGATCACGCAGACGCGGCCGTCCTCGGAGACCTTCACGTCGTTGGTGGTGCGCGCGTCCACCACCAGGGAGTCGGTCATGACCGGGGCGGCCGGGTCGGTCACGTCCCACCAGTAGGTCGCGCCGAACGCGCCCCAGGTGCCGGTGATGGCGTAATCGCGGCCGTCGATGCCCTCCCACACCCACAGATCGGAGGTGGGGACGTCCTGCACCGCGCCCTGGCCGATGAACTCGACCGTCTCGCTCACGTTGCGGGGCTCGATGCGGATGGTCTGGTTGGCCGAGTGCCCGGGCACGGTGGCCATGACGGTATACACGCCCGGCTGGTACGCCACGAAGCGGCCCTGCTGGTCGATCTCGGCGGGCGCGAAGTCCGCGGTGGCCTCGATGTCCGCGTAGGGCACGACCGAATAGGTCACCGGAACGTCGGTGGGCTCGTCCCCCGCCATGGGCGCGGCCTCGAAGCGGATCACGTCGCCGGTGCGGCCCACCTCCTGGCTCCCCGACAGCGAAACCGAGGTGACCGGGCTCGCGACCACGTCATAGACCACCTCTCCCGCGACCCCTTCGGCGGCGGCGCTCAGGGTGACCTGGCCGGGCGCATGCGCGACGAACACGCCGAAGCGGTCGACGCTGGCGACCGACTCGTCGCTGGTGCTCCAGCCCAGCTCCACGTCGCCGCGAACGTCGTCGACCGCGTCGTACACGGTGGCCCGGTGGCGCATCACCGTGCCCACGTAATAGCGCCCGCTCTCACCCGGCGAGATCTCGACCCGGTCGAGCGGCGGGAACGGAACCGCGACGGTCATCTCGGCGCGGATGTTGCGGTCGGTGGCGACCATCAGCGTCACCAGGTACTCGCCCCCGTACACGGCCTCGATGGCCCCGGTGGTGCGGTTGACATCCAGGCGGCCGCGCGCGCCCCGCGCCATGTACATGATCGGGGCATCGACCGGATTCCCCCCGGCATCGACCACGCTGGCCGCGATCTGCCCGGTCTCCCCGGGCTGGAGGGTGAGCCGGTCTTCCTCCACGACAATGCGCGCCGGCTCCTGGGCGGCGAGGGACGACGCGCCGAGCGCGAGCAGGGCGGCGGACCAGAAAGCGGCGATCGGACGAATCTTCATCTGTCTTGACTCCATGCGACGGGTACCTCGGCGAGCCCTGAAAACTTGAGCGACGAGCGGTTTTGCGCAAATGAAATCGGGACTCTGCGCGTCAGGTATGGCCCTGCGCCTCACCTTGGGTCCTTCCGGCATTCCCGGGACCTAGAAATTCACCACCAGCGCCATGGTCAGCACCCGGTCCGACTTGGCCAGCGGGATCGGCACCTTGCCCGTGGACTCGCCCGCCACGCTGGTCAGCGAGACGTCGACCAGCGAGGGCCGGTTGTCGAACAGGTACTGGAACTTGGCCTGCAGCCCGAAGTGCTCGCTCATCGAGACGCCCAGCGCGGTTACCCAGTCCGCGCGCAGGTCCGCCGGATTGAAGCCGTTCTCGTCCACCACCAGGGTGCTCTTCAGCTCTGTGTTGTCGGTCAGCTGGATCTCGTATTCGCCGGAGACCTGGAGTCCGATGAAGGTGTTGGCGGCGTCGGGATCGGGCACTACGTCGTCCTGCCTGGTAAAAGTCAGCCCGTAGGAGCTGCGCAGCTGGTGAACTTCATCCTCCATCCACCGGGTCGCCATGCCGGCGACCAGCACGTAGCGGCCATCGATGCCGGTGAAGGTGTTGCGGGCCCACCCCAGCTGGCCGAAGACGGACGAGCGCTCCGAGAACTCGCGGTCGCCGCGAAAGCGGATGTGGTAGTTCTCCGCGGACACCCGGGTCTCGTTCTCCTCTTCGACCCGATAATCGTCGGCGGTGCCGATGGCGGAGCGCTTGAAGCGGGTGGTGTTGGTGCGCAGCGCTCCGAACTCCAGTCTGGTCTCGGTCCGCTCCCACTCGGTGATCAGCTCGTTGGCGAGCCCGAAGGTGGTCGATTCGGTGTTGCCGCGCGTCTGGATGAAGCTGAACTCGCTGGAGTTGGACCACTCCGGGGGGAGGGAGATCGGCGGGATCTGCGCGCTGGCGTCGGAGTTTGCGGCCAGGAGCAGAGCGAGGACAAGCGAGAAGCCGGGAACGCCCTGGCTGCGGGCGAGGCAGTGGCGAAGGAGAAAGCCCGGCGCCGGCAAGGAGCAATGGCGAGGCACGAAGCCCGCAGGGCGGGCGAGTCCCGGACGGATGCCCGAACCCGCGTCCGGAGCGTGCTCGTCCGGCGGCTCGGCCGGCGAGCGCCCGCGTATTACCAAACGCCCTCGTAGCCGTCCGCGGCCAGATTCCATTTGGGGCCGAAGACATGCAACCGGTTCGTCGGCGATGAGCCATCGGTGAGCTCTCCGCCGGCGTGGGTCCAGGCGAGCAGGCTTCCCTCCAGGTTCAGCACCGGAACGCCCTTCCTGCCCATGCGCCGGGCATATGCCGAACTGCGCGCTCCGACCGTGCAGTATGCGACCACGGTACAGTCCCCCAGCTCGTCGAGCCGGCCCTCGAGCTCCTCGGGCGTAATCGCGTCCGGGAGGGTGGACACCGCCCGTTCAGCGGGAGGCCGGACGTCGACCAGCACGGTGTCGTCCGCGGGCAGGCGCTCGCGCAACTCGACCGCGTCGATGGTCTTCACATCCGGAAAGCGCCGGCCCACCTGCGATATCATTCCGTCCAGCGCGCGCCGCCGCTCATCCTGCGAAGCCTTCCTGTTCACCCTTCGTCCCCTGTCCCAGGTACGTTCACGTCCATCGACCACACCCGGCCATCCATGCGCCGCGCCCGCGGGCATCGCGCTGGATTCCGGCGTCCCTACACGAAGAAAACGCCCCTCTTCAATCCGGCCGACTCCGCCCACTCGCCCGCGGCCATCTTCTTCCCCCCTTCGGGCCTCACCTTTGCGACCAGCAACTGGCCATCCGGGGCCGCGATGCGGATCCCCTCCGGGCCGACGCCGCTCACCCGGCCGGGACGAACCGACAGCGCCTCATCGATCCGCGAAGCGCCGTAAAGCTTTACCCAGGCGCCGTTGAAGGTACTCCAGGCGCCCGGCTGGGGATCCGCCCCGCGCACCAGGTCCCACGTGCGGCGCAGCGGCAGATTCCAGGACACGCGCACGTGCTCGTGCCTGCACCAGCCCTCGTAGGTGGCCGCGGAGTGGTCCTGCGCGATCTTCGGCGCCTCGCCCGCGCGCACCAGGTCGACCCCCTCCAGCATGGCGTCGACCCCCATGGGGAAGAGGTGGTTGAAGTAGAGACTGCCCAGGGTGTGATCCCCGATCCCGACCTCCTTCTGAAGCAGGATCGGGCCCTCGTCGAGCCCGTCGTCGGGCCAGAAGATCGAGAGCCCCGTCTTCTTCCTCCCCCAGATGATGGGCCAGTTGATGGAGCTGGGTCCTCGATGGAGCGGGAGCAGGGAGGGATGATACTGGATCGTCCCGCGGGTCGGGATGTTGAGCGCCTGCTCGGGCACGAAAAGGGTGACGTAGGCCATCACGCCCAGATCGGGACGGAGCGACTGCATCTGCGCCCAGGTGTCCTCGCTCTTGAAGGAGGAGGGCTGGAAGAGGGGCAGGCCGTGTTCGCGGGCCGCGTCCGCGAGCGGATCCGGGCGCTGACCGGGCTTTTCGGGACGGGTGTAGACGCCGACGATCTCTTCGCCGCGCTCCACCAGCGCCTTGAGCACGGTTGCGCCGAAGGCCTGCTGGCCGTTGACGATGATTCTCATGAGGGTTCTCTGTGAGGGACGATGGCGTCCGGCGCGTGCCTCAGCTCACCGGGCGGCTGGCGTTCATGACCCAGCGGTCGTACCAGGCGAGGTAGCGCTCGTAGCGGTCCTTCTGATAGCTGGGGACGCGGATGCCGTGGCTCTGGCCCGGGTAGACCACGAGCTGGGTGGGCACGCCGCGCCGGCGCAGCGCCTGGTAGAGCTGCTCGGAGTTGAGGATGGGCACGTTCCAGTCATCCTCGCCGCCCATGATGAGGGTCGGTGTGCTGACCTCGTGCACCTTGTTGAAGGGGCTGATGCGCTCCCAGTTGTCGCGGTTGTCGCCCTCCCAGGGGAGCCCAAGTTCGGCCTCCCACTGCCGCTGGTAGTGGTCGTGCCCGTAGTTGGCGATGTAGAGCACTTCGCTCGCCCCGGTGATGGCCCCCTCGAAGCGGTCGGTCTGGGTGATGACGTAGTTGGTGAGGATGCCGCCGTACGACCAGCCGCCCACGCCCAGCCGGTCGGGGTCGGTCCAGCCCTGCTCGATGGCGTAGTCGATGCCCGCCATCACGTCCTTGAAGTCGGGGTTGCCCCAGTCGGCCCACAGCGCCGCCGAGAAGTCCTGCCCGTACCCCGACGAGCCGCGCGGATTGGTGCGCACGACCACGTATCCGTGGGCCGCGAAGAGCTGCGACTCGAACTGGAAGGAGTGGCTGTACTGGGAGACGGGGCCGCCGTGGATGCGCAGGATCGTGGGATAGGCGCGGCCTTCCTCATAGTCGGGCGGGAACGTGACGAACCCCTCGACTTCGATTCCGCCTTCGGAGGGGAACTGGATGTTGCGGGTTTCGGCGATGTTGACGGTCTGGAGGAAGTCGTCGTTGTGGCCCGTGACGCGGCGCAGCGCGGCGTCGCCGCCGTCGAAGTCCTCCACGGCGTAGATTTCGCCGGGACGGTCCAGGTAGTTGACCCGGGCCGCGAAGGTGCCGCCGTTCCAGTCGAAGCCCGATGCCGAGAGCCCGCCGGAAACCGGCCGCTCCAGGTCCGAGCCGTCCGGGCGGATGCGCGCGATGTGGTTTTCAGAGGAGTCCTCGAGCCCGAACCAGATCCATTCGCCGTCCGGAGAGAAGCGGGGCGAGCGCACATTGCGGTCCAGGTCGGTGGTGAGCAGGCGGGGCTCGCCCCCGTCCGCCGGGACAACCGCGAGGTGAGTGGTGGCGTACCAGATCAGGTCGGGACGGATGCCGGTGCTGTAGGCGAGCCAGCGACCGTCCGGGCTCCACTGCGGTGAACCGTCCGAGCCGGGGTTGGTGGTGACCTGCCGGGGGGAGTCCGTGGGCTCCTCGAGATCCGCGGACACCACCCAGATGTCGTTGTTGGCGTTCAGGTCGGGATCTTCCGTGCGGTTCGAGACGAACGCGATCCGGGTTCCGTCCGGGCTCCAGACGCCCAGGGATTCATTCCAGCGTCCCGTGGTGAGCTGCCGCAACTCTTTGGCATCGATCTTGTAGACATACAGGTGCGTCATGCGTGAGCCGGTCAGGTAGCCGGCGCCGTCCCGCTTGAACTGGATGCGGTCGATGACCCAGGGATCCTGCGGAGCGTTGGGCTTCGCATCCTCGTCCTCCTCCTCGGCATCGCGGATGGTGAGGAGGAGACGGGTGCCATCGGGGGACCAGCGATATCCGCTGATGCCCTGCTCGACATCGGTGAGGGGGAAGGCCTCGCCGCCGCGCCGGTCCAGCGCCCATACCTGGGTCGCGTCCCCGTCGCGAGCCGCGGTGAAGGTGAGGTATCGGCCATCCGGGCTCCAGGCTGGAGAGCCGGCCGACTGCTGGTCGCGCGTGAGCGGGACGGGGTCGCCGCCCGAGACCGGCGCCATGTATACGCGGGTGTAGGAGCGTTCATCCTCCAGGGAGGTGCGCGAGACCGTATACGCGACCCAGTCGCCCTCGGGGCTGACAACGGGCGAGCCTACGTTCTCGAGCTCGAAGAGGTCGTCGACCGTGATGTTGCGCCGCTCCTGCGCGACTGCGGCTGGAGGGGCGAGCGCAGCCGCGAAAAGCACGAAACCGAGGGCTGCCGTTACGAGAGCCTTCATGATGAACTCCTGAACCGATGAGTGATGATCCTGACCGTGAGGAGGCAAAGATGAGCGATGAAACCAGGGGAAGCCGGGCGCACGCAAGAATAACAGCGAGTGAACGGGGGGCGCGACCCGAATCGGCCGCGCGCCCGCGGGGCGTGGAGTTCCCGGTGAGCAGGAGCGGATCGGGAGTGTCCGCTACGGTGGACAGTGCCGGACCCGGGGGTGCTCGCCGGGTGACGTTTCCGTTCATGCGCGTCATGCTGGTAGCTGCGGTGACCGCCCTCGGCGCAGCCTGCGCCGCGGGTGCCGGGGAGGGAAACCCGGCCATCACGCCCGGCCTCGAGGATCAGATCGAGATCCGCATCATCAACAACAACTTCAGCGACGCCCGCATGTACGCGGTGCACCCCCGTGGGCGGGAGTACATCGGCATGCTCACCGGGAAGACCGAAGCCAACTACACCCTCGACTGGGACATGTCGCAGACGCTCTCGATCGAGATCTCGCTGCTCGCCGGCGGGACCTGCACGACGGAGGAACTGATCGTCGATCCCGGCGAAGCCCTCTTCCTCAGCATCGATTCCACGCTGGCCACGATGACGAACTGCCGGGGGAACGCGACGGGGATCGGCGGGGGTTAGTCGCGGTCGGCTGGCAGGCTCAGTGCCCCCAGACGATCTTGTCCCGCTGAGGTAAGGCGAAACCGCTGGTTTACGCTGCTCGGCTTCTCGGGAATCGTCATCTCGATCCAGCCCTCCTCAAGGCAGGGCTTGAGATACCGCTCACGCAGGTTTCCGAGGCTCCGGAGCCCCAGCGCGGTCAGGATATCCTTTCGGCTCATGTCGCCCGAGATGGCGAGAAGAAGTTTCTCTCGTGGTGTGAGAACGGACACCGGTGCCGGGACCTCCGGCAAGTCTCCCCTGGGATGTGGCCTGGGGTCTTCGACGCCATTGGCGGTCCGGTCATCCCGTTGCCCATGAATCGGCCGACCCGATTGATGCTCCCGCACCTCCCGGTTCCCGAGAAGTGACAGGTCGTACTGTCCGGACGCAGGTTGTGAAGCCGGTGCGGCAAGTTGGTCCTGTAGAGGGTCACCTCGAAGGACTCTGTGCAGCGCCTCCGGCGTCTTCGGACTTGGCCAGGGCTTCGCACCACGATCAAGTAGCCGCTCAAGGCCCTCGGAACGTTCGCCGCAAGCGCGAACGTAAACCGACACGAATCTCAGCTTGTCCAGTTGGTCGGTCGCCCCTGACCAGGTACCCCCATGCCCATAGTCCGAGTTGACCACAAGGGCGGCGTCCGACAGCGCGTAAATGAGCTTGTTGCGCTGCATGGCGTGGCCCACCAGGAAACGGACCGCCGGATCGTAAGGACAAACCAAAACGAGTCGCCCGTCCATCAGGGCGCCGCGGTTTCCCCGGTTCAGGGCCGCGCGTTCGAGGCCGTTGGCCAAGACGCCGACCGACCCGCCTCCGGCCTCTAGTGCGCCCCTCATTGCGGCCTGGTCGATTCCACGCGCTCCACCGGATATGATCGCCGTTTTCGCTTCAGCGCTGAGTCGACCCACGTTTTCGGCGTACTCGACAAGGTCTTCCTTGACGTTCCGCGAGCCGACCACCGCCAGCCCGCCACTTTCCAGAATCGTGCGATCTCCGCACCCGTAGAGGACTGGCGGGGCGTTTCCTCCCATCCGGGCCTTCAGCCGCCGCGGATAGTCTGGGTCAGCCCGGGTTACGATCCACAGGGCGCGGGCACGCCACCGTTCAACCGCCTGTGCGAGGAGGAATCCGCGGTCAAGCAGCCGTTGGATTCGTTCGCCGTCCAGGCCGGCCCGGCATTGGCGCAACACGTTGATAGCCTCACGACCGAGCAAATCGGCTGGCTCCCGTCGGGCGGCCCGAAGCTGCTTGGCGAAATCGCGGTACTCGGCGGTGGTTAAGGGACGGGGGTTCGCAGAACGGGCACTCCCCTTCACAGTCCGTGGCCGCGACGGGCGCCTGCGGGAGCCCGCGAGCAAAGGCGCGGTCAACAGCAGAATCGCCTGCGCGTTTGGGCTTAGGTCGGCGGTCATCAGCTCCCACGCAGTGACGAGAGAGCGAGCGGCCACACCTCGCCGCTTCCGTAATGGCGCAAGAGCCACGCGGCCACTGCAAAGGTCCAGCGCGAACCGACGATATCGTCCACCAGAAGGACGGACCCGGGCAGTGGCTTTTCGTGCACTTCCAGCACGCCGTCGAGGTTCAGTGCCTGTTGCAGGCTGTTGGCCATCGACTTTTGCTCTTCGGGCGTCCTCGTCTGTTGGAGAACCGCGCGAAACGGCAACCCCAGAGCACGTGCAAGCCTTCGGGCAAAGTCTGGAACCAGGTCCGGGTTCCGGCGCGAGGGAATGCAGGTCACCCACGACGGAGTGGGTTCCGGGTTCCATCGTTGCATCATCCGGACGCAGGCGTCAACGAGCTCATCGTCGAATCCACTTCCGAGTTTTTCTTGCCGGACCCTCTCGCCCCATCCCCCGTCGCGCCAGACTGACAGCGCCCTCCCTTCGTTCGCACGAAGCTCATCGGGAATCTTCCCCTTGATCTCGTATTGGGGCAATCCGCCAGCGGGCCACATCTTGCGCGGCTCAATCACCAGAGCCCGGCGGCGGAGAAACGCTACGGCCGCTCGCACGAGAACAGGGGTGACGCTCGTGGAGAGTGACGGCAGATTCGGCGGCTCAAACGCTTCAGGGTCACCATCGAGTGCCTGAACCAGGAATTCCATGTGTCTCGACCCGGAGTGCGACGTACTCCTGCATCTCACTCTGCTCCACTCGTCGCAAGCCGGTCAATCGCTCGGCGCGGTCCCAGAAGGCCTGGCCCAGAGTTGTCGCCGTGAGCTGCCACCTCGAACCCTGCTTGACGACTGGCGGCGGCGACTCCAGAGACAGCAGTTTCATCGTCTGCTTGATACGGCCACCGCTGATGTTCAGGCCACGCCGAAGGTCTGTCAGCGATGCCCCCTGCGGTGACTCTTCCAGCGTGTCGATCACTCGCTGTACTTCATCGCGGGTAGGAAAGGCGGTGTCGATGAAGTAATCCGTGATGTCGGTCTCCTCGTCGCCGCTCAGCAGCACACCGTAGGCAGCCTCCAGAGCTCGACCGGCACGGCCTACCTGCTGGTAGTAGAAAACAACGGACCCCGGCGTCTGGTAGTGGATGACGAAACGGAGGTCGGGCTTGTCGAAGCCCATGCCGAGAGCGGGCGTCGCCACCAGGGCTTTCACGCGATTCTCGAGCAATGCCTCCTCGAGCTCTTCTCGCTCCTCTGGTGGTGTCCGGCCCGTATACGCCCGGACGTCGAGAGATCGTGATCGCAGCCAGGCTGCCACGAGTTCTGCATCACGGATGGTGAGAGTATAGATAATGCCGTGTCCCGAGAGACGCGGCAGCGTCTCCGCGAGCCAGGCGAGCCGCTCCGCCTGGCTGGGTAGCCGGATCGTCTGCAGAGCGAGGGACGGTCGAGCCAAGCTTCCCCGGGCAACGGCCAGATCGGGTCCGAGGACATCTCGCAGATCGCTCATCACACGGTCGTTCGCCGTGGCCGTCGTCGCGAGCAGCCTCAGGTTTGGCGGAAGGGTGCGGGCGATGCGTTCGATCAGCCGATAGTCGGGACGGAAATCGTGTCCCCAATCGGAGATGCAGTGCGCTTCATCGATGACGAGCAGGGAAATACGCCCGGCGATGGGGAAGAGTACTTCGTCACGGAAACGTTCGTTGGCCAGCCGCTCAGGGGCGATCAGCAGGATGTCCACTTCATCGCGCACCAATAGCTCTTCCACTTCGGACCATTCGTCCACGTTATCTGATGTGATTCGCCTGGCACGGACTCCCATCCGTTCTGCGGCGGCAATCTGGTTACGCATGAGGGCGAGCAACGGGGACATCAACAGGGTTGGTTCGGCGCCCGATTCCCTGAGCAGCCTGGTCGCGATGAAGTAGACGAAGCTCTTGCCCCAACCCGTCTTCTGCACAACGAGGAGTCGGCCGGCACCCCTTACGACATGACTGATGGCTTCTTCCTGCCCCGGGCGGAATCCGGCACCCGGAAGACCGGTGCCGATCCTGAGGAGTTCACGGGCTCGGTTGCTGTCGTAGGCCAGTCTTCGCACGTCGGATCTCTCGGTCTTGGCCCGTCCCGACATCCGCAGATGTTCGAGAACCAGAGCTGCGACGGGATCGCCGCGTCGAGTCGCTAGCGTAGCGCCGGGGCGCTTTCGGGCGGGCTCCGGTGTCCCGTCGCCTGCTCGAAAGCATAGCCGAAGCGCATCAGCATCCCTTCAGCAAAGGGGCGGCCCAGGAACTCGATTCCGATGGGCAGGCCGTCCGGGGTGAAGCCGGCGGGGACGGTGACCGCGGGCCAGCCCGTCACCGGACTGAGCAGGCGGTTGTCGCCGAGCCCGTAGTCGTCGGCCGGGGAGGGATTGGTTTCGACGTCGGGGGCGATGAGGGATGGCGGGTGGTCGAAGGTGGTGTGCACCAGCGCGTCGAGGCCGTGGTCGGCCATCACCTGGTAGACATCCTGGCGGAGCTGGTCGCGGGCCAGCATATAGGCCAGGTACCCGGGGTCGCGGGTGGTCTTCCCGAGTGAACCCGCCAGCCCGGTCGCCCGCCAGGGCGTCACCCGCCCGCTGAGCAGGATGGAGCGCAGGGTCGTGTAGGGCGGGTCGTCGAGTGCCGCCAGGTAGGCGTTGGTGGCGGCCTCGGTCTCGTGGGAGTTCAAGGAGTAGATGGCGTTGACCCGGTCGACGCCCGGGATGGCGACGTTGTCCACCACTTCGGCGCCCAGCGCACGCAATTGGTCGACGGCGGCGTCGACGCGCGCGCGCACCTGCCGGTAGCCCTCCGAATCCGTGTCCAGCGCCTGGTCCATGGGATCGCGGATGATGCCGATGCGGGCCCCGTCGAGCCCATCCTCGGAGAGCCCGTCGCTGTAGGAGTCCGGGACCCGGCCCACCGACACCGCGGTCACCGGGTCGTTGGGGTCGTACCCGGCGATTGCGTCCAGCAGAATGGCCGCGTCCATGACGGTGCGGGTCATCGGCCCCATGGTGTCGGTGGTGGGGTTGGCGGGCATCATCCCGTATCGGCTGACCAGCTGCAGCGTGGGCCTGAGCCCGACCAGCGAATGCACCGCGGACGGCCCGCGGATGGAACCGCCGGTGTCCTCTCCGATGCCGATCATCCCCAGGTTGGCGGCCACGCCCGCGCCCGTTCCGCCGGACGAGCCGCTCGGGTTGCGCCGCGGGTCGTACGGGTTGCGGATGAAGCCGAAACCCGAGCCCACGTAGCGCGAGGCGAACTCGCCCATGTTGGTCTTGGCGAGGATGAGCGCGCCCGCGTCCTTCATGCGCGTGACGATGGTGGCCTCGCGGGAGGACACGAACTCGCTGAAGAGCGCCGATCCGTAGGTGGTCGGCATGCCGCGGGTCTCGACCTGGTCCTTGAGGAGAACCGGGATGCAGTGCAGCGGCCCGCTGAGTCCGCCGGAGGCGAGCGCCTGGTCGAGGCGGGCGGCCTCGTCGAGGGCGGCGGGGTTCAGGTTGGCGATGGTGTTGAGCCGCGGTCCCTGCTGGTCGTAGGCCTCGATGCGGCCGAGGTAGCCCTGCACCAGGTCGACGCAGGTCAGCTCCCCGGAGAGGAATGCGGCGTGCACCTCCGCGATGGTTGCTTCCTCGAGCTGGAAGTCCTGGGCGAATGCGGCGCCGGGGGCAGCCAGGAGCAGGCTGGCGCCCAGCAGGAGCCTCATCGGGCGCGGAGTGCGAGAGCGGGTGCGCGTCTGCCGTTCGAGGGGAAGCCATCCGGGATTCATCGGCGTTCTCCGGCGGGGCATTGTGGTGGACTTGTGGAAGGGCATCTACGTTCTCTCCCCGTTTCCGGGATGGCAAGCAAAACCGCTTGCATCCGCTTGCGGCCGGGGCCATGGTGAGACGCCCCGCCACCCGTGGGTGACCGCAACCCGTCTACCATTCGGTATGACCCGGCAAACATGGCAGAGACCGGAGAACATGGCAGATCTCGACATTCAACCAGGCAGGACCCGCATCGGCTGGATCGGGCTGGGCGTCATGGGGCGCAGCATGTGTGCGCACGTGATGGACCGCGGATTCGAGGCGACCGTCTTCACCCGCACCCGGGCAACGGCGGCGTCGGTGCTGGATAAGGGCGCGGTATGGGCGGACAGCCCCCGGGCCGTGGCCGAGCGGAGCGACGTGGTCTTCAGCATCGTCGGCTTTCCGCGCGACGTGCGCGAGGTGATCCTGGGCGAGGAGGGCGCGCTCGCGGGATGCAAGCCCGGGAACATCCTCGTGGACATGACCACCAGCGAGCCCTCGCTCGCAGTCGAGATCTACGAGGCCGCGCGCGCGAAGAGGGTGGCCAGCGTGGATGCACCCGTATCGGGGGGCGACGTCGGGGCCCGGGAAGCGCGCCTGTCGATCATGATCGGCGGCGACGAGGACGTGGTGGAGGCGCTGGGCCCGTGCTGGCGGGCGATGGGGAAGGCCATCGTGCGCCAGGGGGGACCGGGAGCGGGACAGCACACCAAGATGGTCAACCAGGTGCTGATCGGCCCGCTGATGATCGGGATGTGCGAGGGGCTGCTGTACGCCTACCGGTCAGGGCTGGACCTGGAGACGGTGATGAGGTCGGTGGCTCCCGGGGCCGCCGGCAGCTGGTCGCTCTCCAACTACGGCCCGCGCGTGATCGCCAACGACTTCGACCCCGGTTTCTTCGTCGAGCACTTCGTCAAGGACATGGAGATCGCGCTCGCCGAGGCAGGCCGCATGAAGCTGGCGCTTCCGGGGCTGGCGCTGGCGCATCAGTTGTATAATGCCCTGCGGGCGCAGGGGAAAGGACACAGGGGAACCCACGCGCTCCAACTCGCGCTGGCCCATCTGTCCGACATCGACTGGATGGGGCGGGACTGACGCGCCGGCTCCGTCGGCGCCGCCGGTCCCCCGCCGGTCCGGGGTTGGACCTCTCGAGGAGCGGCCCCCGCGTCCGGGGGTGACCCGTCAGCCTCCCGGCGCCAGCACCAGCCGGTTCTCCGCCTGCGCCTCCACCGCCTCGCGCGAGAAGAGCATCGGGAAGTACTCCCGGTTGGCCCAATCCTCGGTGAGGTTGCCGTAATAGGGGCTCCCCGGCCGGCCGGACTGTCCGGGCGCGTTGGTGAGCAGCGACCCGTCCAGGTCGCCGAAGTCGACGATGTGGCGGTAGGTGGCTCCCGTCGCCGCCACCGTGCCCGCGCCCCCGGAGCGCTCCGCCGGGGGCAGGTCGTAGGCGGTCACCAGCGAGTGCGGGAACTCGTTGCGGTGGTCGCGTCCCCAGCGCCACTGGGCGGGATCGTCGCCCTGGTCGCGCGCGATCCGGTCCAGGGCGGCGGCGAGGGCTGCTTCCAGCGCCGCCGCCGAATCCCCGCCCCCGTCGCCCGCGACCTGTTGGAGCAAATCCGGGTCGAGGCGGCGGTAGATCGCGGCCGCGCGGCTGTCGCGGTCGAACACCCCGTTCCAGGCGGCCAGCTCGGCCCGGTAGGACTCCACTTCGGCGTCGCTCGCCGTCCATCCGCCGAAGAGCGCCGCGTGGGCCGCGCCCGACGCCGAATACGCATCCTGCTGGAGCGCCCGCGAGTCCTCGGGCGTGAAATCGCTGCCCGCGTTCAGCACCTCCCGCACGCGCGCGAAGCGGGCGAAGGGCCCGGCGGTCTTGAAGAAGAGCGGCGGGTCGTATCCCGGCGGATGAATGTCGTGGTTGGCGGTTCCCACCCATCCGCGCTCCGGGTTGTATTCGCTGGGAAGATCATCGCGGAAGCCGTCCCACTCGTATTCCCCCGTGCCCGGCACCGGCAGCCGCCCGTGCCAGTTGGGACGGCTCGGCGAGAGCGCCGCGGCCTGCCAGGCGATGTTCCCGTCCGCGTCGCCGCAGATCATGTTCTCGGTCGGCGCCAGCCAGTAGCGCATCTCCTCCAGAAACGCGCTGCAGTCGGAGACCACGTTGAGCCGCAGGCCCGCCAGGTATCCCGTGGTCCCCGGTTGGTGCATGGTCGAGCGCATGGCGTAGGCCAGGTTGTTTTCGGGATCCCGGTGGAAGATCGGTCCGTGACGCGAAAACTCGAGCTCCATGGTCACGGGCTCGCCGTTCCTGACCTGGACGGTTTCCGTGATGGTCCGCACCTCCTCCCAGCCATCGCCCCAGCGCACCTCCTTCGGGTTGTCCGGGTTCGCCTGCTCGACGTAGACGTCGGACTGGTCGGTGCCGACGATGGTGAGCCCCCAGGCGATGCGCCCGTTGTGCCCGATCGCCACCCCGGGAAGCACCGGCTCGGTCGAACCGATGGTGGTCCAGCCGGGCGCGTCCAGGTGCACCACGTAGCGAAGGGACGGGTTGGTCACCCCGCGGTGCGGGTCGTTGGCCACGATCGCATGGCCGCTCGCGGTGCGGCTCCCGTGGATCGCCCAGTTGTTGCTCCCGGGGGAGGTCTCGCGCGCGCCAAGGTTGAGCGCCATCTCCGACCCTGTCCAATCGGTGTAGGGGGCGACCAGCGGCGGGCTGCTCATGGCATTGCGAAATCCCGTCACCCCGGCCAGCACTTCGCCCGAGATCAGCTCCATGTCGACGCCGTCGGGCACGACCAAATCCCGCCACGGCGTCGGATTCGCCTGCCGGTTGGCCTCCTCCGCGCCCAGATCGCCCACCCGCAGCGCCAACTGCAGCTCGCGCCGCACATCCGCCAGAGGCATCGCCGTCTGCATGCGCAGCAGAGGCGTCTCGGCGCTCCAGTATTCGGGCTCGAGACCCGTGAGCAGGAACTCCACGGGGAGCTCACCCGCCGCCGTCGCGTGATCGATGTACGCATTGATCCCCGCTGCGAAGGCCTCCAGGATGCGCCGGCCCTCCGGGTGGTAGCTGGTGAACTCGGCGTCGTCGAAGGGGCCCCGGAACATGAGCAGGCGCGCGACGCGGTCGTGCTGCAGCGCCTCCGCGCCCAGCACCTCGCTCAGCCGGCCCTCGCCGGCCCTCCGGTACATCTCCATCTGCCAGAGGCGGTCCTGTGCCTGGACGAAGCCCTGTGCGAAGAACAGGTCGTCGAGGCCCGAGGCGTAGATGTGGGGGATGCCCCAGGGATCGCGCAGCACCTCGACTTCGGCCTCGAGCCCCGGGACTTCGATCCGCCCATCGATCCGGGGCAACTGCGCCTGTGCCAGCTCTTCGAAGCTTGCCGTTGGATTCTCCGCGCACGCGCAGACGAAGGCGAGGAAGCCGAATGTGGCGACGGCAACGCCGGGGTGCCGGGCGAATCCGGAGACACGGATGGGGCTCATGGGCTTCTCCAGGGGGAAGTGTGGGCTGGACGCGGTGCCGGAACGCGCTCAGACTACTAGCTTCGGGACGTAACCGGGTCCACGCAAACCGGAATACTCGATGAACTGCGATTCCAGGCCGATGAAGTGCACTTCGTCGGCGTCCGCACTCGCTTCAGGATTCCTTCTTGTGGGCGGGATCTCCTTTTCCGCGCCGCAGGTCGTGCATGCCCAGGACCCGGGGATGGGCTTCGAACATCTTGCGGGCGTCGATGTCGTCCTGGCCTTCGACGATCCCACCGCCAATCGCGTGCTGGAAGCGGCGTTCCAGGAATCGCTCGGACGCCGGATGGGCATCAACCTGCTCGCCACCGCGCAGCCGGATGCGCTGTCGGTGGTGGCGGTGGCGACCTGTGTGCCCGAGGACTGCGCGAGCGCCGAGTTCTACTCCGTGGCGCTTCTGCTGTCGAATCACTACGACGCCACCTGGGCCATCGAACTGCTCTCGCACGAGTCCCAGGAGCTCGCGGACCTCTACGCCCCGAGGGTCGCCGAGCTGATGGAGCCGCTCGGCATGTGGGCGGAGGCCTGGCGCCCCGGCGAATACCGGGCGCAAGTGGATGCCCTCGTGGATCGGCTGGAAGCCCGGTGTTTCGGGCCGGCCCTGGCCAGGCGCGGCATCGTTGCGGCGATGGCGATCGGGGACAGCGCCCGCGCCCGCCAGCTGGACCAGGTGGCCAGCGACGAACGGGCGCTCTGTTAGGTGGCCCGGGCTACGCGCCCGCCGCCCTCCACGCATCCAGGACCTCGCGCTCCCGCTCGCGGCTCATGCCGGCGCGCCGGTTGAGGCGCTCGTCTTCGGGACGGGTCCTGTCCCAGTCCACGGTGTCGCGGCTGGTCACCGCCAGCGGGCGGAAGGTGAGGCCGGTGGCGAGCGCGCGGTCGATGTCGACGTACATCAGGTCGGCTCCGGGCGCCCACGCCGGCAGGTCGCCGAAGGGCCTCACCCCCTGCGCCTCCAGGAAGTCCTCCGGCACCCAGGTGAACTCGACCGGCGTCGAGGTGGCCGCGCGAATGCCGTAGAGCATCTCGGCCATCGACATGCGGGCGGCCGGACCGGTGGCGTTGAAGTCGCCGGCGACGCCCTCCTCGGCCAGGCGCACGATCCACTCGGTGATGTCGCGCTGGTCGATGATCTGGTTGGCGTGCTCCGGGTTGCCGGGGGCGAGCACCTCGCCGCCCTCGAAGATGCGCAGCGGCCAGTAGGTGAAGCGGTCCGTCCGGTCGCCCGGTCCTACGATCAGGCCCGGCCGCACGATGGTGGCGCGCCCGGGGAAGGCCTCGTGAGCGATGTCCTCGCTCAGCGCCTTCATGAGCCCGTAGTGGGCTTCGTCCCCGTCCTGCCAGCCTTCGGGGGGCGTAAAGCGCGCCGAGTCCTCGTCGATGAGGTGCTCATACAGGACGCGGTCCTTGTGCTCGTACCCGAGCCCGGGGCTGAGATAGGCCGAAATCGACGAGACGAAGACGTATTGCTCCGCGGCGTCCCGCAGCAGCTCCGTGCTCAGCTGCGCCCAGCGGTAGTTCTGCGTGTTGTTGTCGAGCACGACGTCCCAGTTGCGGCCCTCGAGGGCGGCCAGGTCGCCGTTGCGGTCGCCGACGAGGTGCTCCACGTCCGGGAGGTCGGCCTGAGCGCGCCCGCGCGTAAAGATGGTCACCTCGTGGCCACGCTCGACCGCGTAGCGAACCATGTGCGGGCCGATGAAGCCGGTGCCGCCCAGGATGAGGAGCCTCTTCGGCGACGGAGCCTGCTGGGGCCGCGGGCCGGATTCGTCGCCGGCAGGACGCGCGGGCGGGCCGCTGATGGAGGCGAGGCTGACGCCGGGGGCGCCGAGCCCGAGTCCCAGTCCGGCCCCGGCGATGCCGGTCGTGCGCAGGAAATCCCGGCGTGTCGGGTTCATCGTGTTTTCTCCCCGGCTACTGACGCGTCAGCGAGCCTGAAAGGATTACGCGCCCGCAGAAGTCCGTGTCGGCATGCTCCGAGACCTCCGCGCTTCTTCCGAAAAACCTAACGGTTGAACTGAGCGTCCTGGTGGGCCCGCAGAACTCCTCGTTGACCGAGGCGGAAAAGCCTCCGCCGGTCAACTCCAGGAATCCGGTGGCGTCCAGTGTTCCGGTAACGGCGGGGATCGTAGCGCTTCCGCCGGCAGCCTGGACCTCGCCTGTAACCGTCACGCTTTCCCCGGCCTGCTCCACGACGACGAGCAGCGATCCCTGTATGCCCTGCTGGTTCAGCAGGAACTGGACGATGAACGATCCGGTGTAGGTGCCCGCGACATCGGGAATCGGCCCGGTCGGCTCATCGTCGCCGCATGCCGCCCCGACGAGCACGAGGACAGCTGTCGCAAGGCCTCTTCGCCATGGCTGTGTCATGATCGTGTCCGACCTCCTCTCGCGTACACCGGTTGTGCGCCCGTCGCCTGCACGGAAAAGCCTAGCTGCGGGATGGTCGGGCTGCAACGGCTTCGAGCGGGGCTGGACGTTCCGCTGGCGGCTCACCATGGTGCCGGGACATGAGAATCTCGATGGCGCTCGTCATCGCGGCTGCCGCCGCATGCGCCGACTCCACGCAGACCACCTCGGTGGACCAGCCACTCGAGGGCTGCCCCGCCCCCGGCGCGGGCACCACGATCGGAGGGCTTCCAGGAACCGGAGCGGATGCTACCCCGTCTCCCGTGCGCCGGCTGGTGCTCATGGGAGGCGGCCCGGAGGAGGACGGCGCCGCCCGCCGTTTCGTGGAGGCGGCCGCCGGGGGCGACATCGTCGTGTTGCGCGCGACCGGTTCGCTGACCAGCTACCCGGACTACTTCTCGGTGGAACTGGCTCCCGGTCCGGCTCCGGCCTCCGTGGTCACGATTCGTACCGACACGCCGCCGCTGGCGGACCACCCGAGCGTCCTCTGCCGCCTCGACAGAGCGGAAGCGATATGGTTTGCGGGCGGAAGCCAGTGGGACTACCTGGGGCGTTGGCCGCATCCCGTCCACGTCGCCATCAGGGAAGCGGCGCGGCCATGGGTGGCACCAGCGCGGGCGCGGTTTCGATGGGCGAAGCCGCATTCGATGCCCGGCACGGTACGGTCACCTCGGATGAGGCTCTCGCGGGCCCCGCGGACGCCGCGGTCAGCGTCGGGCCGTCCAACATGCCGCAGCCCGAGCTTCGCAACATGATCGTGGACTCCCACTTCACGGAGCGTTCCCGCGAGGGACGGCTGCTCGCCTTCCTCGGGCGTCTGCTTGCCCTGCATCGTGCGGGATCGTTCGTCGGGATCGGCATCGACGAGGGGGCCGCGCTGGAGATCGAGGACGACGGCTACAGAGTGTCTTCTGTACGTGGAGGCGCGGTGTGGATGTACGAGGCTACGGGTCCGGCCGTCGTGCAACCGGGCAGGCCGCTCTCGCTGGACGGCATACGCCGCGTGCGGCTGGCGGACGAAGCCTCGGGCCGCTGGCCCTTCCTGTTCGATGAGGCCGAACGTGTGCAGGAACTCGTGGTGGAGAAGGGGGAGGTGCGGGTCAGGGGCGTGAGCGCTGCGGGCGACAGCAGATAACAACTCCGGAAAGGCGAGCCTCCCCGTCTATCTCCCCGCTTCCACTCGTACGCAGGCCCGCCGCAGCCGCTCCAACCCTTCTGCGACCTCCTCCCGGCTGATCAGCATGGAGGGGCCGATGCGGATTACGTGGCCGCCCATGCCGCCGAGGCCGATGAGCACGCCTTCCTCGCGGGCGGCTTCCAGGAGCGCCTTCCCGAGGCGGGGGCCGGGCTCCCTGGTGACCGGGTCCTCCACCAGCTCCAGGGCCATCATCAGGCCCATGCCGCGCACGTCGCCGATCCACGGATAGTCGCGCTGGAGCGATTCAAGCCCGGAGCGCATCTGGCGGCCGCGCTCGGCGGACCGGGCGGGAGTGTTCTCCTCGACCATCACGTCCATGGTCGCGCGCGCGGCCGCCATGGACACCGGGCTGCCGCCGTAGGTGGAGAAGGTGAGCCCCGTCCAGGCGGCCGCGATCTCCTCGCGGGCCAGGGTGCCGCCGACCGGGAAGCCGTTCGCCACCCCCTTGGCCACGACCATGATGTCGGGCTCGACCTCCCAGTGCTCGATGCCGAACCAGCGGTCGCCCGTACGGCCGAGCCCGGCCTGCACCTCGTCGCAGATGAACACGCCTCCGTAGGCGCGAATCACCTCGGCGGCGCGCGTGTGGTATCCGGGCGGCGGGACGATGTAGCCGCCCACCCCCTGGATGGTCTCGGCAAGCAGCGCCGCCGGGCGGCCGGTGGTCGTGGTCTCGATCACCTCGACCAGCTCGTCGATGTAGCGGTCGACGTTGTGGCCGTCGGCGTGCCGGTACGGGTAGGGCGCGATGGCGTGCCGGATCGGGGCCGTCGCGGGGAGCGGCTTCCACTGGGCCTGCCCGGTGAGGCTGGTCGCCAGCGTGCTGCGCCCGGAGTAGCCCAGCCGCAGGCCGATGATCTCGCTGCGCCGGGTGTGCATCTGCGCCAGCATGACCGCGGTCTCGATGGCCTCGGTGCCGCTGTTGGTGAACATGACCTGGTCTAGGCCGGCGGGCGCGAGGCCGGTGAGCCGCTCCGCCGCGGACACATACGGTTCCGTCACGTAGAGATTCGAGGTGTGGCCCAGCCGGGCGACCTGGTCCTGCACCGCGGCGACCACCCTCGGATGGCAGTGCCCGATGGACGTGGTCAGAATGCCCGCGAACAGGTCGAGATACGCTCGCCCGTCGGCGCCTCTGGCCCGGACGCCCTCGGCTTCCACGAGCACCAGAGGTTCGTCGTACAACGGCTTCACGCAGGGGAAGATGGAGGCGCGCTGGCGGGCGATCAGGTCCGTCGCATCGACCCCTCGCGAGCCGTCCGCAGGCGATTCTGCCACGCCCGAGTGCGTCTCTGCCGCGGGCGCTTGAGCCACAGTCCTGGTAGCTGTCATCGGATTGCGCTCACCCGCACTACCACCGCGTGATCACCACGCGCTTGTCGGTGAAGAACTCGACGGAATCGCGCCCCTGGGCCTTGAGGTCGCCGAAGAAGGAGCCGCGCGAGCCGCCGAAGGGGAAGAATGCCATCGGCGCCGCCACGCCGATGTTGATGCCGATCATGCTGATGCCGGCGTGGTAGCGGAACTCGCGCGCCGCCCGCCCGCTCGTCGTAAAGATCGAGGTGGCGTTGCCGTACTCGCTCCGGTGCATGAGCTCGATGGCGTCCTCCACGGTATCGACCCTGGACATCCCCATCACCGGCCCGAAGATCTCGTCCTTGCCGATCGCCATGTCGGGGTGCACGTCCTCGAAGATGGTCGGGCCGACCCAGTTGCCGTCCGGGTAGCCGGGCACCCGGGCTTCGCGCCCGTCCATCACCAGCGATGCGCCCTCCTGGACCCCGCTGTCGATGTAGCCCACCACACGGTCGCGGTGGCGGGCCGAGATCACCGGGCCCATGTCCACCCCGTCCTCGAGCCCGTTGCCCACGCGCAGCGAGGCGGAGCGGTCGAGAATGCGCTCGCGGATGTTCGCGTAGGCGTCGGCCACCCCCACCACGACGCTGCCCGCGAGGCAGCGCTGACCGGCCGAGCCGAAGATCGACGACACCACCGCGTCGGCCACCAGGTCGTAGTCCGCGTCCGGGAGCACGATCATGTGGTTCTTGGCGCCCCCGAGCGCCTGCACCCGCTTCCCGGCCGCGCCCGCCTTCCTGTAGAGGATGCGCGCGACCTGGCTCGATCCCACGAAGGACACCCCCGCGATGCCGGGATGCTCGAGCAGGGCGGTCACCGCCTCGCGGTCGCCGTGCACCACATTGAGCACGCCGGGCGGCAGGCCCGCCTGCTCGGCCAGCTCCACCACGTGCTGGTGTGTCAGCGGATCCTGCTCGCTGGGCTTGAGCACCACTGTGTTGCCCGCCGCCACCGCGTAGGGCCAGAACCACATCGGGATCATCACGGGGAAGTTGTACGGGGAGACGACGGCGAAGACGCCGAGCGGCTGCCGGATGGCTTCGCAGTCGATGCCCGGGGCCACGTCCTCGAGCACATCGCCCATCATCAGCGTTGGGATGCCGCAGGCGTGTTCGACGTTCTCGATGCCGCGCTGCACCTCGCCCCTGCACTCGTCCAGGTTCTTTCCGTGCTCGATGACCAGGGAACGGGCCAGCGCGTCCCTGTGCTCGTCGAGCAGGTGCTTCAGGCGGAAGAGCACCCGGGCCCGATCCACTGCGGGCGTGCCGCGCCAACCCGGGAAGGCCGCGGTAGCCGCGGCGACGGCCGTGTCCACATCCTCCCCCGTGGAGAGGGGCACGCGCCCCAGCGGCTCGCCGGTGGTGGGATTGGTAACCGGCAGAGAATCCGTGCCTGACGGCGCCGTCCAGCGGCCCGCGACATAGTTGCGGATGGGCTGAGGGGAAACGTCGATGGTGATGGTGTCGGCGGACATGGCGTCAACTCCCGCAGGCGGGGGCAGGAAGGGGCAGGGCGGCAACCTCGGACCGAAGAATCGCTCTCAGCCCAGGGTCGAAGGATGGCTCTGAAGTGTCCGAACAGGCCCCTGCGGTGTCAAGGCATTTCGGGGCCTGCGACGAGTGGACTGGTGTCTTCCGGAGACCGGATGAGGCTCGCCGTCCGGTCCTCCCGGCCGGCCACTCAATCCCGCTCCTCGCGGAAGAAGTCGATCCTGCAGCGCACCGGGCCATCGATCGCGACCCGGTGACGCATCCGGGGGTGGATCGTGACACCGTCCGGCGCGGCGATCCTCCGCGTCTCGCCGGTTTCGAGATTCACGAAGCGCAGGCTTCCCTCCAGGACGCTGAGCATCCCCCAGTGTCCCGGGGCGAGAGCGTGCTCCCGTTGCAACGCGTCCGGGAGCGTGTTCTGCGTGAAGATGGGGGAGCTGTGGCTGGAGATGAGCCCGTCGGGCAGAGGATCGGTCATTGTGCGCGATTGCTCGGTGCGGGTTCGCCGGATCATCTCGTGTGCCCCAGGGGAAGCAGGTGTTCCCGTGTCTCGCCACTGACCCCGGGCACGAGGCATGTCCGTTGTCCCGATGTCGTTGCCCCGGTAGACATCGCCGGGCCATCTTTCTCAAGCAAACCAATTCCCCGCATCGGAGGAAGGCCATGCGGTCGCCAGCAGCGCATCCGACACGACTCGGGATGTCGTCTTTCTTTCTGATTCTGGCCCCCGTCCTTGCGACTCTGGTCCCGATCCCCGGCGTTGCGCAGGAGGCGCCGCGCGCGCTCACCGCGGAGGACTATGCCCGGGCGGAGCGATACCTCGGGCAGCACATGAACCCGCTGGTGTTCAACGGCGCGGTCGACCCCAACTGGATGGCCGATGGGCGCTTCTGGTACCGGAACCGGACCCCGCGGGGCAGCGAGTACCTGATGGTCGATCCGGGCGCCGGCACGCGCGAGCCAGCCTTCGACCACGAGCGGATGGCGAACGCGCTGTCGGCGGTGGCCGGTGCGGGCGCGACGGCGGAGGGCCTGCCGGGCGGGCAGTTCATCCCGGAGGCGGCGGTGGTTCTCTTCGCCCCCGAGGGTGAGGGGTTCCAGGAAGAGGGGCGCGCCTTCCGCTGCCGGTCCATCGACTACCGCTGCGAGGAGCTGGAGGGCTCCCCGGAGCAGCGCAGGGCCAACTACATGGCGATCTCCATGGGCTTCGAGGCGGCCTTCCGCCGCTCCGCCGGCGTCGTCTCGCCGGATCAGGCCCGGGAAGCCTTCATCCGCGACCACAACCTCTGGGTGCGCGAGACGCAGACCGGGGCGGAGACGCAGCTGACCTTCGACGGCGAGGAGGACTTCGGCTACGCGACCAACAACGCGGGCTGGGTCCGCAGCGCCCGGCCCGTGCTGCGCTGGTCTCCGGACAGCCGCAGGATCGCCACGTTCCAGCACGACGCGCGCGGCGTGGGGATGATGTACATGGTGAACACCCAGGTGGGCCATCCGGAGCTGGACGCCTGGCGCTATCCCCTGCCCGAGGACTCCGTGATCTTCCGCATCCACCGGGTGGTGCTGGATCCGGACGCGCCCGCCGGCTCGCGCATGGTGCGCTTCGACATGCCTCCGGACCAGCACCGCTCGACGGTGTGCGACCACGTCGCCTGCGGAGGCACCTTCGCCGACGTGGAGTGGAGCGACGACGCCACCCAGGTGGCCTTCGTGTCGAGTTCGCGCGACCACAAGGTGGCCACGCTGCGGGTGGCCGACGCCCGCACGGGCGCGGTGCGCGACGTCCTGGAAGAGCGGGTCGAGACCTTCTTCGAGTCTGGAGACGGGTCGCACAACTGGCGCGTCCTCGAAGAGAGCGGCGAGGTCATCTGGTTCTCGCGGCGCGACAACTGGAGTCATCTCTACCTGTACGACCTGGAGTCGGGCAGCCTGAAGCGGCAGATCACCTCCGGGGAGTGGAACGTCCTGGAGGTGCTCGAGGTCGACACCGACGCGCGCACCGTGCTCTTCATCGGCAACGAGCGCGAGGACGGGGATCCCTACTTCCACTATCTGTACCAGGTCGGGCTGGACGGCGGCGATGTGCGGCTGCTCACCCCGGACAGTGCGGACCACTCCATCTCGCGCTCCCCCGGCGGCGAGTACTTCGTCGACAGCTGGTCCACCCCCGTGACCCCGCCCGTAAGCGTCGTGCGCGACATGAGCGGGCAGGTGTTGCTGGAGCTCGAGCGCGCGGACATCTCCGCCCTGGAGGCGGCCGGCTGGCAGGCTCCCATCCCCTTCGAAGTAAAGGCGCGCGACGGCGTGACCGACCTCTACGGGCTCATGTTCCGCCCATCGAACTTCGACCCGTCGATGCAGTACCCGATCGTCAACTACCTGTATCCGGGTCCTCAGAGCGGCAGCGTCGGAAGCCGCAGCTTCCGCACCGCGCACCGGGATCTGCAGGCGATCGCGGAGCTGGGATTCGTGGTCGTCGAACTCGACGCCATGGGTACCCCCATGCGCTCACGGGCCTTCCACGAAGCGTACTACGGCAACATGGGCGACAACGGCCTCCCCGATCAGATCACGGGAATCCAGCAGCTCGCCGAGCGGCACGAATGGATGGACACCGACCGGGTCGGCATCTTCGGGCACTCGGGCGGCGGCTTCGCGTCGACGGCCGGCATCCTGCGCTACCCCGGGTTCTACAAGGTGGCGGTGTCACAGGCGGGCAACCACGACAACCGCAACTACGAGGACGACTGGGGCGAGAAGTGGCAGGGGCTGCTGGAGGAGTACGACGACGGCACCACCAACTACGACAACCAGGCCAACCAGCTGGTGGCTGAGAACCTCGAGGGCAAGCTGCTCATCGCGCACGGCACCATGGACACCAACGTGCCGCACTCCAACACCATGCTGGTGGTGGACGCGCTCATCGCCGCGAACAAGGACTTCGACCTGGTGCTTTTCCCGAATCGGGGCCACGGCTTCGGCAACGAGCCCTACATGATGCGCAAGCGCTGGGACTACTTCGTCCGCCATCTCATGGGCGCGGAGCCGCCGGCAAACTACGAGTTCGGGCAGCTGCGGCGTCCGGTGGGGTGAGCGAGGCCCTCAGAAGGCCAGCATCTGCGTGACGTTGATGGAATCCGGCAGGTCGATGGCCTGCTGGGCGTGGAGGGGGTTTGAGATGACGAGGAAAGCGGTGGCCACGAGGACCGCGGCCATCCCGGGCGTCGGGCGCGACCGCGGTCCGGGGCGGGTCTACCTGCCAGCCGCCGTGGCGGCCGCCAGCACGTCGCCCACCGCCAGCACGATGTCCTGCTGCGGGCCGATGCCGGTGTAGGCGACCTCGCCCTCTGCGTCCAGGATAACCACGTAGGCGGTCGCGGGCGCCAGGAAGGCGCGCGTGGCGTTGCCCCGGGTGTCCCACAGCATCGGGAAGGGGATGGCGTGCCGCTCCAGGTGCCGGCGCACGGCGCGCCGGGTCTGGGCCACCGCGACCGCGACCGCGAGGAATCCTACCTCGTCGCCGTAGCGTTCGAAGGCGGCGTCCATGCTCGGCTGCAGCGCCTCGCACTGCTCGCACCAGCTGGCCCAGAACTCGAGCAGAAGGGGCCGCTCGCCGACGTAGTCCGCCAGGTCGACCGGTTCCCCGTCGAGGTTCTCGATGGTGGGGGGATCCGGCGTCTCGCCCACGGCGATGCCGATCTCGCCCCGTTCCTGCGCGCCTGCGCCACTGAAGAGCATCACGGCGGCGCCGAACGCCGCCACTGTCGCCAGGAGATTCCGTCTGACCGTTTTCACATCACCAGTCCCGTTTGAATCAGGTAGTATTCCGCCACGCCCAGCATAATGATACCCGCCGCCTTCTTGATCCATACCATCCAGGCCCCCGACTTCGGCAGCCAGGCAGCGGTGCCCGAGAAGAGCCCGACCGCGACCAGCAGCGAGGTCATCCCCAGCGAGAACACGAAGAGATAGAGGAACCCCATGGCGCCCGCCTGGGTCGCCGCAACCCAGGTGAGGACCACGGCGAAGGCGGGGGCGCCGCAGGGCGCGGCCACGATGCCGGAGGTGGCGCCCAGCAGGAAGACGGCCGGGTAGGATCCGCCGCCCAGCCCGCCGGCCCAATGCAGCAGCCGCTTGGGCGCGCTCACCGGAATCACGTCCAGCATGGCCAGCGCGAAGATGATGAGCAGGTTGGCGGTGGCGAACCGCACCCACGGGTTCGCGCTGACCGTGCCGAACAGCGTGCCGCTCAGCCCCGCGAGCAGGCCGAGCAGGGCGTAGAACATCGCCAGCCCCGTGACGTACGTGAGCGTCAGCGCGACGATGCGCGCGCGCGGCGCCTTGTCCCTGGAGGCACCGGCGATGACCGACGCGGTTATGGGGATCATCGGGTAGACGCACGGCGTCAGGCTGGTGAGGACGCCGGCCCAGAAGAGCAGCCCCATCGCCAGGAGAGGGCTCGCGCTCAGGCTCTCGGAGATCCCTCCGATCTGTGCGGCGGCGGTCCACATGGAAGACACCTCCCGGCGGTCCCGTGCGCTGGTCTAGGAGCCCGGCCGGGACAGCACGCCGGCGGGGTCGAAGCTGTCCACGATGCCGCGCGTGAGCGCGAGGACGCCCGGCGCGGTCGCGGGCTCGGGTGCCGGCCACCGCGGGATGTTCGCGCGGGAGACGCGGAAGGTGGCGCCGGCCTTCACGACGCGTTCGCGCAGGCGGGCGAGCCGGTCGGAGACGGCGGTCCGGTCGTCGCCCCCGGCCGTACCCGCCGCTACCCGCACCACCCCCAGCGACACGTGCGCCGCCACCGTACCGCACTCCACGCCCGGCTCCGCCAGGTCGCCCAGGCGCGAGGGCAGGTGGCTGACGCGCGCCACCGCGGCCGCGTTGTCCTCGAAGCGCTCCAGCGCCGCGAACCAGCGCGAGGACGCCTCGCCCTTCAGGCGGTGGCTGGCCTCCCGGCCGACGCGCACGTTGAGGATGTGCTCGGATTCCTCCACCGCCTCCGGGGAGCCGAGCAGGCGCACGGCGACGGTCGGTTCCTCGCCGTGGCCCGCCAGCAGTTCCAGCGCCGGGATGCGCACCGGCGCGGTCGCCAGCGAGCGCGCCAGCACCACGGCCAGCGCCAGCCGGGGGGTCTGGTAGAGAAGAGTCACGTCCTGCACCGGCAGCGGGTGCAGGCGCACCGTGGCGGAGGTCACGATCCCGAGCTGACCGCCGCTTCCCACGGCGACCTTCACCAGGTCGTAGCCGGCGACGTTCTTGACCACCCGGCCGCCCAGCTCGAGCACGCGCCCGTCTCCGGTGACCAGCGTCAGCCCGAGCACGTGGTCGCGGGGTGTGCCGAACTTCCCCTGCAGCGGCCCGTAGGCCCCGCTCGCCAGCACGCCCCCGAGGCTGCGCCGTGCCCGCCGCGGGGGGTCGAGGGGGAGCCACTGGCCCTGGTCGCCGGTCAGCCGTTCCAGCTGCGCGAGCGAGACGCCGGCGTCCGCCGTGAGGGTCAGGTCGGCGGGGTCGTAGGCGTGCACCGTGTCAAGCGCGCGCGTGCTCAACACCAGGTCCACCGGTCCGTCGAGGTATCCGGGGGGGAGCGAGGTGGCGTTGCCGATGCAGCGCACCTGCCGGCCGTCGCGGGACGCCCGCGTCATCAGGGTGCTCAGCTCCTCGACCGTCCGGGGCGCCACCACGGGCGCCCCTCCGGCTGCCTGCCGGCGGTCCACCACGGTTCCGCCGTTCATTCCGGCCGAAACGCCGGGGTTCGCCTCCCCGTCCACGCGCTCGGTGCCCGCCTCGTCATCGCGCACCGTCGTCGAGCCGTTCAGCTTCTCCGGGCTCATGCCGTGGCACCTGCGGGCACCGCCTTGCGGGTCCCATCCGTCCCAACCTCCGCCTGCCCGGCGTCCGCCGGCCCGGCTCCTGGCGCGCCCGCGATCGCCGGGTCCGCGCCCCGGATCCACTCCGGGAGCACCTTGCCCGGGTTGCACACCCCTCGGGGATCGAACACGCGGCGCACCGACTCCATCGCCCGGAGGGTGTCCTCGGAGTGGATGAGCGCCATGTAGTCGCGCTTGTCGAGCCCCACGCCATGTTCGCCGGTGATGGTTCCCCCGGCCTCGACGCAGATGCGCATGATCTCCTTCGAGGCCCGCTCCACCCGCTCCATCTCAGTCTCGTCGCGCCGGTCGAAGAGGATGTTGGGGTGCAGGTTTCCGTCTCCGGCGTGGAAGACGTTGGCGACCCGCAGGTCGTAGCGTTCCCCGATGCCCGCGATCTTCGCCAGCACGTCCGGGAGCTGCGTGCGCGGGACGGTGGCGTCCTGCACAAGCAGGTCCGGGGCGATCCTGCCCATGGCGCCGAAGGCCTTCTTCCTGCCCTTCCAGAGGGCCGCGCGCGCTTCCGCCGAAGTGGCCCTGCGCACCTCGCGCGCGCCGCACTCCAGACACGCGGCCTCCGCGTGCGCGGCCTCCGCCTCCAGACCCGCCTCGATGCCGTCGAACTCCACTACCAGCGCGGCCGCCGCGTCCGTCGGGTAGCCGGCCGCGAAGATGCTCTCTTCCACGGCCCGGATGGTGGCCTGGTCGATGATTTCGAGCGCCGCGGGGAGCAGCCCGTGGGCGATGATCGCGGTCACGGCGCGCCCCGCGTCCTCCAGCCGTTCGAAGATGCCGAGCAGGGTGTGCGTCGCCTGCGGAAGCGGGAGCAACTCCACATCGACTTCCACCGCGATGCCGAAGCAGCCCTCCGATCCCACGAAGAGCCCCGCCAGGTCGAGTTCGCCGGTGTCGAACCCGCGGTCTCCCAGGTACACCCGGCTGCCGTCCGGGAGCACCACGTCCAGCCCCCGGATGTAGCGGGAGGTGACACCGTACTTGAGGCAGTGGGGCCCGCCCGAGTTCTCGGCGACATTGCCGCCGATGGTGCAGGCGCTCTGCGACGAGGGATCCGGGGCGTAGTAGAGGCCGTGGGGCCGGGTCGCCGCCGTGAGATGGGCGTTGACGACTCCGGGCTGGACGCGCGCCCGCCGGTTGTGCAGGTCGAGCTCCAGGATCCGGTTCATGCGCGCCGTACACACCACCACGGCCCCGTCGACCGCGAGCGCGCCGCCGGAGAGACCCGTCCCCGAGCCGCGGGCCACGAAGGGCACGCCTGCCTGGGCGATGGCCCGGACCACCCGGGCCGTCTCGTCCCCGTCCCGGGGCAGCACCGCCGCCCGTGGCGGACACCGGTAGGCGGTGAGCCCGTCGGACTCGTAGACCATCAGCCGGGCGGGGTCGGTGATGACTGCGTCCGCCCCCACGATGCGGATGAGTTCCTCGGCCAGCCCGGCGGCCAGGCGCGGTACTTTGGTGATCACGGCGTGGCTCCCGGTGAAGGAGAAGCGCGCGTCCGGCGGTAGTGTGCGGCCGCCGGTAACGCGCGCCGCGCTAACGAAATACTACCCTTCGGCAGCCAGATAGTCGAGCATGGCAGCGATGCTCGCCTCGGCGGCGTTGCGCAGCAGGGGCGGCAGCTCATCTCCGTAGATGGTCGTCGCCAGTTGCGCCGGCGTGGCGTCGGGGTGATTGCGCCGGGCCAGCTCCGCCTGCTCGATGCGGGCGAGGCGGTGTTCCCGATAGGCCGCGAGCGCCCTGGGCACTTCCTCCAGGGGAGGCCCGTGCGCCGGATGGATCACGCTGAGCCCGAGCGCCTCGACCCGTTCCAGCGACGCCAGATAATCGCGTACGCAGCCGCGATACTCCCCCACCCAGGTCGTGCTGCCCTCGCCGAGCATCAGGTCGCCCGCGAAAAGCGCCCGGGCGCGCGGCCAGTGAAAGGACAGGTGCCCGGCGCAGTGCCCCGGCGTATCCACGGCGACCAGCCTGCCCTGGTCGGTCTCCACCGCCTCCCCGTCGGCGAGAGGGCCGTCCGCGCCGCGGCACGGCCCGAGCAGGGGAGCTCCCAGCGCATCCGCCAGGGCGCGGGCGCAACCGGAGTGGTCGGCATGATCGTGGGTCACCAGCACGGTGACCCGGCGCGCACCCGCCACCGCGGCCCGGAGCGCGCCCAGGTGCCCGGGATCGTCAGGGCCCGGATCGATGACCGCCCGCGCTGCGCGCCCCACGATGTACGTCCGGGTCCCGTCCAGGGTGAACGGCCCCGGGTTTGCCGCTTTGACGACACGCGGCCGGATCATCGCTCCCGGCGCGCTCCGCCCGGGCGCACGCGCCGGTCGGGAGCAGCCACGGGCGCGGCGGGACCCGGTCCGTGCCGGGCCGTCCTAGCGTTGCTCGTGGACGAACTGTTCGGCGAGCTTGTCGGCGATCATCTGCACGGCCAGCTCGTCGTCCTCGCCGAAAGCCGCCGGAGTGCGGCTGTCGATGTCGATCTGACCGAAGATCTCCTTGCCCGCCCGGATCAGGACCACGAGCTCGGACTTCACGGCGGGGTTGCAGGAGAGGTAGTTGTCGACCTCGCTCACGTCCGGCACGTTCTGGTTCTTCCCGGTCTCGACGGCGGTACCGCACACACCCGTGCCCACGGGAATCTTCGCGTGTTCGGTGCTGGCTCCGATGTAGTTGTGGAGCCAGAGCTCATCTCCTTCCTCGCCCAGCAGATAAACGCCGACCCAGTCGAAGTTCTCGGTCTTCGAGAGTCCCCGAACCGCGTGACGCAGGAGGGCGTCCGACAGATAGCCCTGCTCTCTCAGGCGCTGCAGATCGCCGAGCAACTCAACGGTGTTCACCATGTTTTCGATCTTCCCCGTGGTGCGGAGCCCCGGGCCCCGCCGGTTCCTGGTTTCCCCTGCCGCCCTGACCCACGTCATCCCAAGATGAAAGGTAACGCGATCGAGCGCACGTCACGCACCGGAGGCCGTCCCGGCTCCGGTCTCCGTCGTTCCCGGCCTCAGCTTCCGGTCCGGCCCTCCTCGGTACCCGGCTCCCGCCGCTCCCCGCCGCCGGCCCTCAGCGCCTCCGCGAAGTCCGACCCGCTGGGCTCCTGGAACGCCCTCAGCCCGAACTCCGGCAGAATCGCGATCAGATGATCGAAGAGGTCGGCCTGGAGCCCTTCGTAGTTCGCCCACGCCGTGTCGCTCGAGAAGCAGTAGACCTCGATGGGGACGCCCTGCGGTCCGGGCGCGAGCTGGCGTGCCAGCACCGTCATCTCCTGGCTGATGCGCGGATTGCCCTTCAGGTAATTGAACACGTACAGGCGGAACGTTCCCAGGTTGGTCAGGCGCCGGATCTCGGGGATGATGCCGGGGTCGCCCTCGGCCTTGGCCGCGTTGTAGCTCTCGATCTTGCGGCGCGCCTCGGTCATGTACTCGCGCAGCGTCTCGTAGCGCGACAGGCGGTCGACTTCCCCGTCGCTCAGGAAGCGCACCGAATTCATGTCGATGCGCAGCGACCGCTTGATGCGGCGCCCCCCGGATTCCGTCATCCCGCGCCAGTTCTTGAAGGACTCGCTGATGAACTTGTGCGTCGGGATGGTCGAAATGGTCTTGTCCCAGTTCTGGATCTTGACCGTGTGCAGCGCGATCTCGATGACGTCCCCGTCGGTGTTGGCCTGCGGCATCGAGACCCAGTCGCCGATGCGGATCATGTCGTTGGACATGATCTGGATGCTCGCCACCAGCGACAGGATGGTGTCGCGGAAGATGAGCATGAGAACGGCGGTGAGCGCGCCGATCCCGGAGAGGAAGACCAGGGGGCTCTGGTTCGCCAGGATCGCGATGGCGACGACGCCGGCCCCCAGGTAGGCCAGCAGGCTCGCCCCCTGGAGATAGCCCTTGATCGGCCGCGAGCGCGACTGCTCGAAGGCTTCGACGTAGATGTCGTTGACGGCATCGAGGAAGGCGCTGAACGCCGCCGCCGTGGCCATCACGATGACGGCCGCCGAAAGCCGGCGCGCCAGCGTCCACGCCAGAATCAGCCCGGCGGGTTCAGTACCGGCGGCCGCCTCGGCGGGCGTCACGCCCAGCACCGGCCCGATGCCGTAGAAGACGATCGCGGCGGGGACGATGTGGGAGAGGCGGGCGAAGACCTTGCGCTCGATGACGCGGTCGTCCCACGAGGAACGCGTCCGGGCCGCGACCCGCCGGATCGCGCCGTGAACCACCCGGGTGGTCACCCAGTCGACGATCCACGCGCCGGCGACGAGGATCACGAGCCCGGCGACCAGGCTCAGCCAGTTGTCGGGTAGGAATGGCATTGGTTCGGTTTTCGGCTCCCGCGCGTTCTAGACCTTCTTGCGCAGCCAGTCCAGGACGAGGCGCAGGGCGTACCTGAGAATCCGGATCATGGCGGGGCCGTCCTTGTTGGGTTGTCGGGCATCGGCTGGCGGATGCCGGCATCACGATAAGGACGTGTACGGGAAGAGGGGGGTCAAGGGTTTGGCGCTACCCGATCAACCGGCGCAGGGCGGCGATTTCGTCCTGGATCGAGCGCTCGATATCGTCGGCACGGCGGTCGGCGTCGAGTTCCTCGATCTGCGTCTCGATCTCGCGGATCTTGCCGTCCAGGTCGTATTCCTCGATCTGCGACTCGATCTCCGCGATCCTGCCATCGAGGTCGTATTCCTCGATCTGTGCTTCGATGGCGGCTACGCTCCCCGCGAGATCATACTCCTCGATCTGCCCTGCCAGTTCGGCCAGCCGCACTTCCAGGTCATCTTCCACGCGCTGCGTCGAATCCCGATACACCTCGTCGAGCGTCTCCAGACTCTCACGCAGCCGTTGCACACTTTGCGACAGCCCGTTCAGAGCCTCGCGCACGGCCGTCGCTTCCGGAACCTGCCCCGCTCTCCCGAATGCCCGGGACCAATCGACATCGTCCAAGGACCGCGTCGCACCCCGAACGTCGATTCGGTCGACGCGGTAGACTCGTTCGGCAGCTTGCCGGACCGCTGCAAGCGGTCCCTGCAGCCGGATGGCGCGAACCCTGGCGGAAGCCATCTGCGCGTGCAGTCCGGCAACATGCGCCCTGAGCGAAGCGATCTGACCGTCTAACGTCGCAACGTGCCAGCGGTGAGACGCGATCCGCCCCTGGAGCGTCGCGACCCAACCCCTGTGGGACGCGATCTCGCCGCGGAGGCTGGCTTCCCTGCCGCGAATCTGCTGCGCCTCGCCGGAGCGTGCCAACACGGTGAACATCAAGTCGCGCCAATCCCGGGCCTCGGCGTCCAACGGTTGGGGCCGCCCATCGATGCTCCAGTCGTACTCGAGGCCATCGGGACCCGATGTGATGACCATCCGATGCAACATCTCGGCCTTCGACTGCAGCACCACCCAGCTGGCGGCATCCATGCTCTCAAGGGTCGTGCCGCTTGCGGTCATGACGACGTCGCCACGGCTTCGCATGCAGAGCTGCATCCCGTCCACGGTCGTCTGGACGGTCGTTGATCCACCGTCCCGCATCGAGCGTACGCTCCAGAGATTGCAATCGAGCTCCTGCACGGAGATGGCTGCCGGCGGCGCGACCCGATCGGGTGCTGGTCCGACACTTCCGGGTCCGTCCGGCGGCGCCTCGGTGGTCGGAGACGCGGCCGGCTCCGGCTCCGACATCGCGGGCGCAGCGGCCGGGGGCTCCGGCACCGCGGTCTCCGGAGTGGTTGGCTCCGGCACCGCGTTCCCCGGGGACGCCGGCTCCGGCACCGGGTCCGCTCCCGCCATCGGCTCTGGTGAGGGAGCAGGAATCATGCGCTCCTGCGGTTGCGCCTCGCCCGAGGCTGTCTCCTCCATGTGGGGAGCGGGCTGCGCGGCCGAATCCCCAGGGACCGGATTGACGCAGGCGATGAGCGTCCCCGCCACGCCGATGCCCGCCAGCGCGGCGGTGGTGCGGGCGAGCGAATAGCGGGGGCGATCCTGCTTAAGGATGGACATGATCCGGTTCTCCAGTTGCGAGCGCTGCACCATGGGGAGGGCCAGCACGGCGGGACCGTCCTTCGTCTCTGACGCGAGCGAGAACAGGTGCCGGGCGTACGCCGAGGGGCGGGTGCCGAGCGCCAGCACCTCCTCGTCGCATGATCGCTCGGCGGCGATGGTCGCAGCCCGCCACGCCAGCCAGCTGAGGGGGTGGAACCAGTAGAGCGCCACGGCGGCACGTCCAACCACCTGTCGGAGCGCGTCCCGGCGGCGGGCATGGACCAGTTCGTGGGCCAGTACTACCCCACGGCGCTCCGGCGACCAGCCTTCCGCCGCGGACGGCAGAAGGATCACCGGTCGCCACGCGCCGCCCGCCATCGCCGTGGCCACACTCGAGCTCATCAGGACTCGGATTTCGTCCCGAACGCGCAGGCGCCTTCGGATGGTCCTGACCTGTTGCAGCCAGGCCGGATTTCGCACCGGCACCGCTGCGCGGACCAGCTTCCGGAAGCGGAGGCCTCCGACTCCCAGAGACGTAAGCGTGGCAACACAGCCCAGAGCCCAGATCAGGAACGCGATGCCGGCGGGGGTCACCGGGATGGGCTCGCCGCCTGTGCCGGGCCCGGCTGCGCGTGACGCCAGCGTGCCCGAACCGGATGAGGCCATCGAGCCTTCGATCCGGTGCGGGGACCCGAATGAGGTGGTTGAGCCGGGCATTCCGGGCGCACCTCCTGCAGCCGATGCCTCCTGGGCCGCCATCTCGAAGGACGGGCCCTCGGCCTCAACGCCCCCCTCCGGCAGGATGGGCACCGACCACGACGGGCCCAACAGGCGAACCACCGGCAGCGCCAGCAGCACGACGAACGTCGTCGTCCATAGCAGGTGCAGGGTTCGGGCTGATCCCCGGCGCGCGAGCCAGGCCAGGGCCAATGCCAGGCAAAGGACCAGCGTTGCCCTCGCGGCAAGTCCAGCCACACCGGCTGCGGCAACGTCCAACCCGCTCACCGTCCCTCCTCCGCCGCTTCATCGATCATTGCCTTGATGCGCTCGCGCTCGGCCGGGGTCAGATCGCTTTCCCGGAGCTTCAGGAGCGTGGCGACTGCGCCTTCGACGGAGCCGCCGAAGAACGTCGACAGGACGTGACGCATGGCGGAGCGGCTCGCCCGGGGCACCGGCGTCGTCGGAGCATAGACGTAGCGGGGTCCGTCCAGCTCCCGGGTCAGGTGTCCCTTGTTGATCAGGATGCGCAGGATCGAGCGCACGGCCGAGTCCGTCGGCGGGTCTGCCATGCGCTCCCGGATCTGGACGGCGGTCGCGCCGCCCGACTCGTAGAGGATGTCCATCACCTGGCGTTCACGCCTGCTCAGCGGGGGAAGTTCGCTCATGTGTCTCGCGCTCCGGCCTGGGTTGTTCGCGGGCCACGGGGCGGCACCATAGGACAAGACTGCTGAAAACTCAACATTCAGTCTCTGCTACCCACCTCGCTGACGATGGATCCGCACGCCGGTGTCACGTCGCGGTCGCCCGAATGCCATCTCTCGCCACAAGCCTTGAAAGATGTGAGCTTGGGGCGAGCCTCGGTGCGGGAAGACCGGTGGCGCGAATCAGACGTGCACCTTCAGCGGAGCCGGCGCAGTGATCTCACTCGAGGGCAGGAACGCGATCGTCACGGGAGCGGCGAGAGGCATCGGGGCCGCGTGCGCGCTGGCGTTCGCGCGCCACGGAGCGAACGTGGTGCTCGGGGACGTCCTTGAGGAGGACTGCGCCGACACTGCGCGCCGCATTCGCGACGAGACGGGGGCGTCCGCCGTGTCGATTCGGGCGGACGTGGGCCTGGAGGAGGATTGCGCCGGGTTGCTCGACGCCTGCACGGAGCATTTCGGAGCCTGCGACATCCTCCTGAACAACGCCGGCATCATCGTCCCGGGATCGATTCTGGACGGCGCCGTCGAGGACTTCGACCGGGTGCTGTCGGTGAACCTTCGGGGGACCTATCTGATGTCCCGGCTGGCGGCCCGCCACATGGTAGAGCGGGGTGTCGGGGGGGCCATCGTCAATATGTCGTCGACCAATGCCGTGGTGACCATCCCGAACCAGCTCGCCTACGCGGTCTCCAAGGGCGGGGTGGCGCAGCTCACCAAGGTGATGGCGATGGCGCTCGCGCCGCACGACATACGGGTCAACGCCATCGGGCCGGGCTCCATCGCCACGAACATGCTGGACGAGGTGATGGCCGACGAGGAGGCGCGGCAGACGATCCTGTCGCGGACGCCGATGGGGCGCGTTGGAGAGCCCGAGGAGGTGGCGAGCGTGGCGGTCTTCCTGGCCAGCGACTACGCGTCGTACCTCACCGGCGAGACCATCTATCCGGACGGCGGGCGGCTGGCGCTGAACTACACGGTTCCGCTGCGCGACGATGGCTGAAGGTTCCCGTAAGCGCATGGAGGCGCCCGGGGCGCGTCTCGCGATCGACATCGGAGGCACCTTTACCGACGTGGCGCTGGAGGCCGGCGGGCCGCCTGTCACGACCAAGGTGCTCACCACGCCCGCGGCCCCCGAACAGGGGGTCCTGTCCGGAGTTCACAAGGTGCTGGAGATCGCGGGCGTGGCGCCCTCGGCCGTGCGGCTGGTTATTCACGGGACCACTCTGGCGACGAACGCGATCATCGAGCGCAGGGGCGCGCGCACGGCCCTGATCGTCACATCCGGACATCGCGACGCCCTCGAGATGGCGCGCGAGAACCGCTTCGAGCAGTACGACATCAGCATCGACCGGCCCGAGCCCCTGGTGCCGCGCCGCCTGCGCCTGCCCGTGACCGAGCGCGTCGACCGGGACGGACGCGTGCTGGTGCCGCTGGACGAGGAGTCGGTGCGCGCGCTGCTACCTCTGCTGGACGTGCACGCGGTCGAATCCGTCGCCGTCGGGCTCATTCACGGCTATGCCAACCCGGAACACGAGCGGCGGATCGGCGCGATTCTCGCATCGGAGCGCCCGGCGCTTGCGGTGACGCTGGCCTCGGATGTGTGCCCGGAGGTGCGCGAGTACGAGCGGCTCTCGACCGCCTGCGCGAACGCCTATGTCCAGCCGCTCATGTCCCGCTACCTGGAGGGACTGGCAGAGTCGCTCGCGGCTTCGGGCCTCGACTGTCCCTTCCTGCTCATGACCTCCGGGGGCGGCCTCACGACGCTCGAGACCGCCATGGCGGCGCCCGTGCGGCTGGTGGAATCCGGTCCAGCGGGAGGTGCGATTCTGGCGAGCCACCTGGCGCGGCGGCTGGAGCTGGGCGACGTGCTCTCGTTCGACATGGGGGGCACGACCGCGAAGCTGTGCGTGATCGACGGGGGCCGGCCCCTGCAGTCGCGCGCCTTCGAGGTGGCCCGCAGCTACCGCTTCAGAAGGGGAAGCGGCCTGCCGGTACGCATTCCGGTGATCGAGATGGTCGAGATCGGGGCGGGCGGCGGATCCATTGCGGCGGTGGACGACCTCGACCGCATCCGGGTAGGCCCGGCGAGTGCCGGGTCGGAACCGGGGCCGGCGGCATACTCCCGGGGCGGGACCGACGCGACCGTCACCGACGCGGATGTGGTGCTGGGGCGCATCGATCCGGCCTTCTTCGCGGGGGGCGCGATCCCTCTGGACCGCGAGCGTGCGGCCGCGGCCATTCGCAACGAGCCGGGGGCAAGACTTGGACTGGATGAGACGGATGCCGCCCTCGGGATCAGCGAGATGGTGGATGAGAACATGTCCAACGCCGCGCGAACGCACGCGATCGAGTGGGGGAAGGGATTGACCGGCCGGACGCTGGTGGCGTTCGGAGGTTCGGCGCCCATCCACGCGGCCCGCCTGGCGGACAAGCTCGAGCTCGACTGTTTTCTGGTCCCCGCCGACGCGGGGGTGGGCTCGGCGGTCGGGTTCCTGTTGGCGCCGATTTCATACGAGGTGGTGCGCAGCCGCTACATGCGCCTGTCAGCGTTCGACGCCAGGGTGGTCCGGGACGTCATGCAGGAGATGCGGGCGGAGGCGACCGTCGTGGTCGCGCGGGGCGCTCCCGGCGCCCGGACCACCGAGAGCGTGCGCGCCTACATGCGCTACGTGGGGCAGGGCCACGAGATCGGGGTGGTGGTGCCGCCGGAGGTGGTGGCGGGCCCTGGTTCGCTGGATGGCGACGGCTCCGTGGACGCCCTGCGGCGGGCCTTCGACGACGCGTACCGGGCCGTGTACGACCGCGTCATTCCCGGGTTGGACGTGGAGGTGCTGAGCTGGACGCTGGTGGTGACGGCGGAGGGAGTGCGGGCAGGGGTGAGGTCGGTTTCGGACACAGCCTCCGCCGGGTCGGTCGCGGGCGGCGGGATGCGAATAGGGGAACCGGATTGCCCGCCTTCCCGGCCGCCTTCGCCAGCCGGTCGGGACCCGGCCGCCGTCGGTCGGATGCATGAAAGGGTATCGGCGGGAATCCCGTCCGGCTCGGCGTTGCCGGCTGGTCGGGATGCGTCTGCGGGAATCCCACACTCCGAGGCAGGCTCGACCGGTGGCCCGCCCACTACCGCCGCACCCGCACCCGCGCCGGTCCGCCGGGCCGAACTGGTCGACGGCACGGAAGACGGCCCGGTCGCGGCGGCCGTCCATCCCCGCAGCGGGCTGGGGGAGGGAGCGGGGGTCGAGGGACCGGCCCTGGTCGTGGAGACCCAGACCACCACGGTTGTCCCGGGGGGGTGGGGGGCGGTGGTGCTCCCCGGCGGCCACCTCCTGGTGCGCAGAAACGGGACACGGTCGCCCACCATTCCCGAACTCGAATCTGGTCGCCTCGAACTCGAATCCGGTCGCCCGGCACTCGAATCCGGCCGCCCCGCACTCGAATCCGGCCGCCCGACGTCCGCAACGGAGGATCCGGCGCCCCCATCGGTGAATCTGGAACCCGAATCCGCCGTTCCCAATCCCGCATCCGGCCGTCCCACGCCCGCATCCACGGCGCCCGCGTCCGAATCCATCCCCCGCGCGTCCGAGTCCACCCCGCCCGCACGAGAACCTGACCGTCCCACACCCTCATCCAACCGCCCCGCCCTCTCCCTCCTCCAGGACCAGTTCATGTGGAGCCGCCTGCTCTCGGTTGTCGAGGAGCAGGCGCGTACGCTGGTGCGCACGGCTTTTTCCACACCGGTCCGGGAGGCCGGGGACCTCTCCGCAGGTGTCTTCGATCTGTCCGGGCGCATGCTTGCCCAGGCCGTCACCGGCACCCCCGGACACGTCAACGCGATGGCGGAATCGGTGGGCTTCTTCCTGCGCGACCATCCCGTCCCCACCCTCGTCGACGGCGACGTACTCATCACCAACGACCCGTGGGAGGGCACGGGCCACCTGAACGACTTCACGGTCGTCACCCCGGCCTTCGTCGCGGGTCGCCCGGTCGCCCTGTTCGCCGCCACCAGCCACATCGCCGACGTGGGCGGCCGCGGCTTCGGCGCCGACGCCAACCAGGTGTTCGAGGAGGGCGTGCGCATCCCCATCGGCTACCTGATGCGCGCCGGACGGGTTGACGAAACCCTGATTCGCCTCATCCGCGCCAACGTGCGCGATCCCGACGTGGCCCAGGGCGACCTCTACTCCCTCGCCGCCTGCAACCGCACCGGCTGCGAACGCCTCGCGGCGATGATGGCCGAGTTCGACCTCGATTCCCTGGATCTGCTGGCGGAAATGATCGTGTCCGCGTCCCGTCGCGCCATGCTGGCGCGCATCCGCGCCCTGCGTCCGGGCACCTATCGCAGCCACATGCGCATCGACGGCTACGACCGCGATCTCGACCTCGCCTGCGCCCTCACCGCGGCCCCCGACGGCATCCGCATCGACTTCGACGGCACCTCGTCCATGTCCCCTCGCGGCATCAACGTGCCCCTCACCTACACGCGAGCCTACGCCTCCTTCGGCGTTCGCTGCGTCGTCGGCTCCGAGGTTCCGAACAACGCGGGGTCGCTCAGCACCATCTCGGTCGGCGCCCCGCACGGCTCCATCCTCAACGCGCCCCGCCCCGCCGCCGTCGCCGCCCGCCACGCCATCGGCCAGATGCTCCCCGACGTGGTGCTGGGATGCCTCGAGCAGGCCATGGAGCCGGGTTCCGTCCCCGCGGAAGGCGCCTCCTGCCTGTGGAACCCGGTGCTGCTCGGAGGCCCGGGCCTGACCGGCAGCCATCCGTACAGCGGCTCCGAGCCCTTCGTGGTCAATCCCTTCCACACCGGGGGTACGGGCGCCCGCCCGGGCAAGGACGGGCTTTCGGCCACCGCCTTTCCCTCCGGCGTCCGCAGCACGCCCATCGAAATCACCGAAACCGTGGCCCCGCTCATCTTCTGGAGGAAGGAATACATCCCCGATTCCGGCGGTCCCGGCGAGTTCCGTGGCGGCCTGGGCCAGGTCATGGAGATCTCCCACGCCTCCGGCGAACCCTTTGCCATCTCCAAGATGTTCGAGCGGGTCCGCAACCCCGCCAGGGGCCGCGCGGACGGCCACCGCGGCGCGCTGGGACGGGTCTACGTGCCCGGAGTTGGGAATCTCCGTGCCAAGGGTCGCGAAGTCGTGCCGCCCGGACACCGAATCATGCTGGAGACCCCCGGGGGCGGCGGCCTCGGCGACCCGCTGCGCCGCTCCCGCAAACGCATCCGCGAAGACGTGCTCGACGGCTACGTAACCGAGGCCGCGGCGGCGAGGGACTACGGACTACGCCCTACCTCGGCGTGAAGTCCTCGCTCTCGCCCAGGCTGCGCACGAAGGCGGCGAGCAGGTTCGCGGCCGCGTCCAGGTCGCTCGTGCTGACGATCTCGTTGGGCGAGTGCATGTAGCGGTTGGGAACCGACACCAGCCCGGTCGGGACGCCGGTGCGCACCAGGTGGATGCCGTCCGCGTCGGTGCGGGTTGCGCGCGGGGCCGCCTGGATGCTGTAGGCGATGTCTTCGGCCTCGGCCACCTGCGTCAGTCGCTCGAACACGACGGGATGGGCGGCGGACCCTCTGCTGAGCACCGGACCGCCCCCCAGTTCGTGCTCTCCCAGTTCCTTCTTGTTGATGGCCGGGGCGTCGGTGCTGAAGGTGACGTCGACGACCAGGGCGACATCCGGATCCACGGAATAGGCACTGGTGCGCGCCCCGCCTCCCGAATAGCCGATCTCCTCCTGCACAGTGGCGACCGCCACCGCGCCGGCTGAACCCGGGGACTCCGCCAGCCGGCGGAGCGCCTCCAGCACCACGTAGGCGCCGATTCGGTTGTCGATGGCGCGCGAGGCGATGCGGTCGCCGGCCAGCCGCACCAGGGCCGCGTCGATCACTGCGGGGTCTCCCACGCGCAACCCCAGTTCACCCGCGGCGTCGCGATCGCCGGCCCCGATGTCGATCCAGAGTTCCCGGATCTTGCTGGCCCTGGTTCGATCCGACGCCTTCATCAGGTGGATCGGCTTCTTGCCGATGACGCCGGGCACCTCGCCCGAGGCGCCGAGAATGCGCACCCGCTGGCCCACGAGCACCTGCGCATCCCATCCGCCGATGGTGTCGAAGTAGAGGAACCCTTCCTTGTCGATGTGCGTGATCTGGAGGCCGATCTCGTCGACATGCCCGGCCATCATCACCCGCGGCCTGCCCTCGAGATCGACCGCGGCGAAGGAATTGCCGGTCACGTCCGTCCAGACGCGGTCGGCGAACTCCCTGGCCTGCTGCCGCCAGACCCGCGCGGGCCGGACCTCGAAGCCGGACGGGCCGGGCGCGTTGAGCAGCCGTTGGAGGAAGTCGATCTCCTGGGTCATCGATCCATTGCGCGTCATCTATCGTTTCGTTTCTCGGGTTGGATGATTTCTCCGGGGGCCGGACGGGGCTCGCGCACCTCTTCGCCGGAGCTGCCTTTGGAACCGAATCCTCCACCTCCAGGCCCGAATCCCCATCCCGACGCCTCGCGAGCCCCGGCCTGCCCGCCGAGGGTGGTCACGCGGATCGAGCCCTCGGCGACCTGGCGCTCGATGCGCCGCTGCATCCGAGCCTGAATCCAGCGCCGGCTGGGAGGCAGCAGGAGCGCGAAGCCGAGCAGATCCGTGAGCAGCCCGGGAGTGAGCAGCACGGCGCCCCCGATGAGGATGCACAGCCCGTCCATGAGCGCCCGGCCCGGCACGCCGCCCCGCGCCAGCCGCTCCTGGAACGACCACAGCGCGCGCAGCCCCTCCCGGCGCGCCAGCCACGCCCCGGCCACGCCCGTCAGCACGCAGAGGGCGAGCGTGGGCATGAGGCCGATCACGCCACCCAGCCGGATCAGGATGAACAGCTCGAGCAGCGGCACGGCGATGAAGAGGAGCGCGAGCCTGGACAGTATCGACATTGGGCGCTCTACCCCGAGCCGCCGACTCCGGTGCCACCGGGCCGCCTGCAGCGCGCGGCAGCTTGATCGCAGCCGGAGCCTTCGCTTAGTTGCAGGTGTAGCAGCGGTTCCCTCCCAGTCTTCCCCCATCATCCCGGATCCGGCATGGAAGAGACCTATTTCCGCAGAGGCTTCGGTCTCAAGAAGCAGGTCAAACCCATCATCGATGCCGAGTACCACTCGCAGCTGGTGGATCGCATCCGTGCACGTGGCTACACCGACGTCTTCGGCGACATCACCGTGCGTCTGGCGCAGGAATTCGGGTTCTGCTACGGGGTCGACCGCGCCATCGACTACGCGTACGAAACCGTGACCAAGTTTCCCGGCAGGAACATCTACCTGGTCGGGGAGATCATCCACAACCCGCATGTGAACGAGCGCATGCGCGAGATGGGCATCCGCTTCCTCTATCCGCGCGAGGACCAGAGCTTCGACTTCTCACACCTCACGCCCAGGGACGTGGTTCTGATTCCGGCGTTCGGCGTTACGCGCCAGGACTTCCGCACGCTGCGCGAGATCGGGTGCCTGCTTGTGGATACGACGTGCGGCTCCGTGCTGAACGTGTGGAAGCGGGTCGAGCGGTATGCGCGCGACGGCTTCACGGCCCTCGTCCACGGCAAGTACACGCATGAGGAGTCCCGGGCCACCGCGTCCCAGGTCACCCTGTTCGACCGGGGCAAGTACCTGATCGTGCGCAACATGGAGGAGGCGGAGCTGGTGTGCGACTACATCGCGCACCGCCCCGGCAGCATGTCGACCAGGGAGTTCAGGGAGCACTTCCGCGAGAAGGCCACGCCCGGGTTCGACCCGGAGAAGGACCTGTGCAGGGTCGGGGTGGCGAATCAGACCACGATGCTGGCCAACGAGTCGCTGGCGATCGCCGCGAGGATTCGCGAGGCGATGGTGGCGGGACACGGGGAGGAGTACGCCAGCGAGCGCTTCCGCTCCTTCGACACCATCTGCTCGGCAACCCAGGAGCGGCAGGACGCGGTCGAGGAGATGATGGCGCAGCCGCCGGACGTCATGATCGTCATCGGCGGCTACAACTCGTCGAACACGAACCACCTTGCGAGCATGTGCCGCGAGTACACCGTGACCTACCACATCGAGGACTCGGTGTGCATCGACACGACGACGGGCACGGTGCGCCACAAGCCGGAACTCGATCCGACCGCGGCCGAGCTGGTGGCCCGCGACTGGCTCCCCGAGGGACCCTTCCAGCTCGGCATCACGGCCGGCGCCTCCACCCCGAACAACAAGATCGGAGAGGCGCTGGCGCGCGTGCTGGCGATCCGGGGGGAGCTGCCGCGGCGGGAGGCGCCCGACGAGAGGGTGGAGGCCGGCGGCGCCAGACCGGTCAGGCTGCCGTCCCTGCCCGTCCAGACCACGGCCACTCCGCGACACTAGCTCGGCGGCGAGCTGTCCCGGCCCGCGGGCGTGGGATGCCGCTCCGCCCGGCTATATGTGAATCGCCCTGCCCAGCGCTGACAGCGCTCCCTCCGCCACGGCCTCGGAGAGGGTCGGGTGCGGGTGCATCGCCTTCTCCATCTCCTCGACCGTCGCCTCCAGGTGACGGCCCACCACGAATTCGGCGATGAGCTCGGTCGCGCCCGGTCCCACGATGTGCGCGCCCAGGATCTCGGAGTAGCGCGTGTCGCGGATGACCTTCAGGAAGCCCTCCGAGTCGCCCGCCGCCAGCGCGCGCCCGTTGCCCACCCACGGGAACCTGCCCACCTCGATGTCGTGGCCGGCCTCCCGGGCCTGGGCCTCGGTGAGCCCGACGGACGCGACCTCCGGGTGGCAGTAGGTGCAGTTGGGGATGTTGCCGTAGTCCACGGTCCCGTGTCCGGCTCCGGCGATGTGCTCCACCGCCACGATGCCCTCGTGCGACCCCTTGTGGGCGAGCAGGGGCGGGCCGGCGCAGTCGCCGATGGCGAAGATGCCGGGCACGCTGGTCTCCATGTGCTCGCTGACCTCGACGAAGCCGTCGCGGGTGGCCACCCCGGCCCTCTCCAGCCCGATGTCCTCGATGTTGGGGACGCGGCCGACGGCCGACAGGACATAGTCGGCCTCGAGCACGCGTTCCCTGCCGGCGCCGTCCTGCACCGTCAGCCGGACGCCGGAGTCGTGGATCTCGGTGTTCTGCAAGCTCGTGCTCGTGAGAATCTCCATCCCGCGGCGCTTGTAGCTCCGCGCCACCGCCTGCGAGACCTCTTCATCCTCCACGGGAAGAATGCGGTCGAGCATCTCGACCACCGTGACCTTGGAGCCGTAGGCGGCGTAGATGTCCGCGAACTCGATGCCCACCGCGCCCGCGCCCACGATCACCAGGTGAGCCGGGGCCTCCTGCTGGAAGAGGGCGTGGGTGGACGACCAGATGCGCTCGCCGTCGATGATCAGCACGGGAATGTCGCGGGGCCGCGAGCCGGTGGCGATGATGACGTTGCGCCCGTGATAGCGCTGCGATTCGCCGTCGCCGTTCTGCACCTCCACGGTGCCTCCGCCGGCCAGTCGCCCGTAGCCCTCGATGTGGGTCACCCCGTTCTTCCTGAAGAGATGGCCGATGCCGCGCACCAGCCGCGAGGCGACGTTGCGGCTGCGCTTCTGCGCGGGGCCCAGGTCCACCCCCATTTCGCCCAGCATGATGCCGTGCTGCCTGGCCTTCTTCAGCTGGCCGACCAGGAGCGCGCTCGAGAGCAGGGCCTTGGTGGGGATGCAGCCCACGTTCAGGCACACCCCGCCCAGCTCCTCGTACTCGACGCAGGCCGCGCTCATTCCGAGCTGGGCCGCGCGGATGGCCGCGACGTAGCCGCCCGGGCCGCTGCCGATGACGATCACGTCGTAGTTTTTTCGGGCGTCGGTCACTTCTTCACCTCCGATTCAGTGCGGGAACCCGGAGAAGTGTAGGAGAGCCGGTGCGGGTTGCAACCCCCGTGCCCGGCTTCTTTGTCCACTGCCGTGGGCTGGTTATATTGCGCGTTCTTCGGGACGTGGCGCAGTCCGGTAGCGCACCTGAATGGGGTTCAGGGGGTCGCCGGTTCGAATCCGGCCGTCCCGATTCTTCGGGTCAAGAGTGTCGCGGACACGACGTTAATTCCGTCCGGCAAGGAGCGACTCATGCGGCTGCACCTGAGTGTTCTCCCGGGTTTTCTCGCCCTGTTCCTCGCATCGCCCGCCCTCTCCCTGGTGGCCAATCCCCCTCCGGCCCAGGCCGGCGCGGGCGCGGTTTCGGTCGGCTTCAGCCACGTCTGCACCCTGGGGGAGGATGGGGCGGCGAGCTGCCGGGGCGCCAACGCCAGCGGGCAGCTGGGCGACGGAGGCAGCGCCGACCGCGCCGAACCGGCCCCGGTGTCCGGCGGGCTGACCTTCCAGTCGATCTCGGTCGGCCACGGGCACGCCTGCGGCGTGACGGCCGACGGCGCCGTCCACTGCTGGGGCAGAAACGGCTACGGGGAACTGGGGGACGGCTCCACCACCAACCGGACGGAACCGGTGCGCGTGGCCGGGGACATGGCCTTCGAGGCGGTCGCGGCCGGCACCAACCACACCTGCGCGCTCACCGGCGACGGCGAGGCGTACTGCTGGGGGCTGAACAGCTCGGCCCAGCTGGGTGTGGCGGCCGGCAGCCCGAGCGGCACGCCGGTGCGGGTTGAGACCGACACCCGCTTCGAGTCGATTACCGCCGGCGTCGACCACACCTGCGCGCTGGCCGGGAACGGGCGCGCCACCTGCTGGGGCTCGAACGATTTCGTCGAGCTCGGCGACAGCACCCGGGCCCTCGGCTCGGCCCAGCCCGGCGAAGTCGATGGACCGAGATACGACGTGCTTTCCGCCGGGAGCAACCGCACCTGCGGGGTCACCGGCGGCGGCGACGCGTACTGCTGGGGCAACAACAACTACGGCGTGCTGGGCGACGGCACCGAGGAGCGCCGCGGCGGGCCGACCGAAGTGGCCGGCGGGCACGACTTCTCCAGCATCAGTTCCGGCGGCGTGCACACCTGCGCGCTCACCGACGACGGCGAAGCCTACTGCTGGGGCCTGAACACCTTCGGCCAGCTGGGCGACGGCTCGACCACCAACCGCCTCGAACCGGTCGAGGTCACGGGCGGCCACACCTTCGAGTCGATCTCGGCGGGCAACTACGGCACCTGCGCGATTACCGCGGCGGGCGAGGTCTACTGCTGGGGCCGGGTGACCGGGATGGGAGGGTACGAGGAGGGCGAGGGGATGGACACCGAGCCCACGCTGGTGGGCGGGGAGCCATCCTCCGGCGAGACCGGCTCCGCGGGGACCCCCGACGCTGGCCCGGATGCCGCGGACAGAGGCCGCGAGTGGGCCGCGCTGGCCACCTCCCTCGGCGCCCTCTCCGCGCAAACTCCTCCGCGCACGGTTCAGCCGGGAGCGCCGGGGGAGGAGACGCGCGTGCTGGAGCCGGGCGAACTCGACGGCACCGAACTTCCCCCGCACACGGAAGCCGATCTTCGCTTCATGCGCGGGATGATCCCGCATCACGCCCAGGCGCTGGACATGGTGGACCTGCTCCGGGAACGCACGTCCAATCCGCGGCTGCATCGGCTGGCCCTGCGCATCGAGATCTCGCAGAAGGACGAGATCGCGATGATGCAGCGCTGGCTGCACGACCGGGGCGAGGAAACCCACGGCGCCATGGCGCAACACGGACACGGCGGCATGATGGACGAACTCATGCCGGGGATGCTCTCGCCGGAACAGATGGCGCAACTCGCGGAGGCGCGCGACGCCGATTTCGACCGCCTCTTCCTGGGATTCATGATCGACCACCACGAGGGCGCGCTGGTCATGGTCGAGGAATTGTTTGCGAGCCCGGGCGCGGGACAGGGGTCCGCCATCTACCACTTCGCATCGGATGTGGAAGCGGACCAGGAAATGGAGATTCGGCGCATGCGCGCGCTGCTGGAGGGCGGCAGCTGACGTGATTCACTCCCGCGCTACCCGACTCGGGCCTGCCCGACCCGGGCCAGGCGCGGAACCTGGTTGGAGAAAGGGGACGATGAAGAAGCGGTTTCAGATGATTGGAGGACCGATGGGGATGCGCGCGTTGAGGATGACCATCGTAATGGCGGCATTGGGGCTCCCGGCATACGCGGCCGCCCAGGCCGTTCCGCCGGGACAGCCGCGGCCCGAGGAACTCGCGGAGGTACGCGCCGACTCCCTGGCCGAACCGGCGCTCCCGGCCTTCGACTGGGACATCCTCGATCCGCGGGTGAACCTGGCGGCCGGCTGGCTCGACGCCGAGAGCGCCATCCGGAACCTCGAGCTGGTGGCGACCACGCCCCGTCCGGAGGGCTTCTTCAACCCGGAGACGCCGCGTCAGGGCGCCGGCTTCTCCAACACGGATCTCGCCTTTCAGGGGAATTACCTCTTCCAGGGCAACTACAACGGCTTTCAGGTCTACGACATCTCCGATCCCGGCAACATCGAACTGCACGTCGCGGTGGTGTGCCCCGGCGGCCAGGGCGACGTGTCGATCTACGGTGACCTGCTCTTCATGTCCGCCCAGGAGACCCGCGGCCGGCTCGACTGCGGCACCGAGGGCGTCCAGGACAGCGTGAGCGTGGAGCGCTTCCGCGGGGTGCGCATCTTCGACCTGTCGAACCTGGAGGCGCCCCGGCAGGTGGCGGCCGTCCAGACCTGCCGCGGCTCGCACACGCACACCGTGGTCACCGACCCCAATGACGACGAGAACGTCTACGTCTACGTCTCCGGCACATCCGGGGTGCGTCCGGCGGACGAGCTTCCCGGGTGCTCGGGGTTGCCCCCGGAGGAGGATCCCAACACCGCGTACTTCCGCATCGAGGTGATCCAGGTACCGCTGGCGAACCCGGAGGACGCCCGCATCGTCAACATGCCGCGCATCTTCGCGGACCCCGAGACCGGCGAACTCGGCGGCCTCTGGCAGGGCGGCGACCACGGCGAGGGCACCCAGGAATCCCGTCTCACCAACCAGTGCCACGACATCACGGCCTTCCCGGAGATCGGACTCGCCGCCGGGGCCTGCGCGGGCAACGGCATCCTGCTGGACATCTCGGACCCGGTGAACCCGGTGCGCCTCGACGAGGTGGTGGATCCCAACTTCGCCTACTGGCACTCGGCCACGTTCAACAACGACGGCACCAAGATCCTCTTCACCGACGAATGGGGCGGGGGAGGCCAGCCGCGCTGCCGCTCGACCGATCCGCCCGACTGGGGCGCGAACGCCATCTTCGAAATCGTCGACGGGCAGATGGAGCTCGCCGGCTACTACAAGCTGCCGGTGCCGCAGAGCGAGCTGGAGAACTGCGTGGCCCACAACGGAGCCATCATCCCGGTGCCCGGACGCGACATCATGGTGCAGGCGTGGTACCAGGGCGGCCTGTCGATGCTCGACTTCACCGACGCATCCGACCCGGTCGAGATCGCCTTCTTCGACCGCGGCCCGCTGAGCGAGGAAGAAATGTTCACGGGCGGCTACTGGTCCACCTACTGGAACAACGGCTTCATCTACGGCGCCGAGATCACGCGCGGGCTCGACATCTTCCGGCTGAGCCCCAGCGAGCATCTCTCCCGGAACGAGATCGACGCCGCGAACATGGTGCAGGTCGAAGAGTTCAACGCGCAGCTGCAGCCGATGTTCACCTGGCCGGCACACCCCGCCGTGGCGGGATCGTACCTCGACCAGCTGGAGCGGGCCGGCGACATCCAGCCCTCGCTGCTGCGGCAGTCGCGGGAGGTCCTGGCCGCCGCCCGATCCATGCCGGGAGCCGACGTGGCCGCCCGGCTGCATGAGACCGCGTCCGCCCTCGACGCGAACGCCGACGAGGTGAATGCGGGCGAGCGGCTGGGCGACGCGCCGCGCCAGCGCTGGCTGGCCCAGGCCATGCGGGAGCTGGCGGCGTCGATGGATTAGGGTCGAAGTGAAGACGGCCCGGAAGCGCGTAGAACTGCCTTGCATTCTCTTCGCACTCGTTTGGGTCGCCTGCGCGGAGCCAGCCAATCGCGGCGAGGCTTCCGCGGCGGGCTCCGCATCGCCCGCGGCCGGAGACGCCCCCCTCCCCACGGCCCTCTGGCACGACGCTACGGACGAACTCCTCCCCGCCACGGCCGAATGGACCAACAAGGTCGAGCTCGCCGACATCGACGGAGACGGCCGCATCGACCTGCTGTTCGCGAACGGCGGCAACTATTCCGAGCCGGGTGAGCCCGAGCTGAACCGGGCGTTCGCCAACCGCGGCCCGGGGCAGCCCTTCGAGGAGGTGACCGGCCGGGTGTTCGGCTCCACGCCGGACCTGGCGCGGGTGATCAAGGCGCGCGACTTCGACGGAGACGGCGATGCCGACATCATCGTCGGGGCGACCTACCAGACCCAAAGCAGGCTGTACATGGGAACGGGAGAGGGCGCGTTCGAGGAGCGCACGGCAACCCACCTCCCCCGGCTCCCGCTCAGCCTGGGCGACGCCGAGCCCGGGGACGTGGACCTGGACGGCGACCTCGACCTGGTGCTCGCGGACTGGGGACCCGGCAACAACATGACCAACGAGGGCGGCCGAACGCGCCTCTGGCTGAACGACGGCACGGGCCGCTTCACCGACGCCACCGAAGGCCGCATGCCCGCGACCCTGGTCCGCTTCTCCTGGGACCTCGAGCTGGTCGATGTCGACAATGACTTCGACCTGGATGTCCTGGTGTCCTGCAAGCGCTGCGCGGGCAGCCTGCTCTATCGTAACGACGGCACCGGCGTCTTCGAGGAGGACCCGCGCGGGCTGCCGCAGTACACGAACAACTACGAGTTCGAGGCGATGGATCTCGACGGCGACGAATTCCTCGACCTCGTGACCATCAACGACGGCGAGATCGTCGGCGAACGGGGCGCCCGACGGCGCGAGCACGTTTTCCGCAACGACGGCGAGGGCCGGTTCGTGGATGCGACGGATGCGTGGTGGCCGGCTTCCGACAACATCGGAGAGGACGACAACGTCGTCGCCTTTCTCGACTTCGATTCCGACTTCGACGCCGATTTCCTGATCGGCTCGCTCAGCGGCCCCGATCGCCTGCTGATCAACGACGGCAGCGGCCGGCTGCGCCTGGCGACCGAGGTGTTCACCGGCGCGGAGACGCCCGGCACGCTGGGCATGGCCATCGCCGACCTCGACGGAGACGGGCGCATCGACGTGGTGCAATCCCAGGGCGAGCATCCCACGGGCATCCAGGAGCGCATCTTCCTTGGGCGGGGGCTGGCAGCCTACAATGCTGTGCCCGTGGTGGGGACGCCGATGACAGTCCCGGACGGCGACAGCGCGCTCGTCCTGGTCCGCATCCACCAGCGCAAGAGCCCGTCGCTCGCGGCCGAGTGGGAGAGCGTCGAGGTGACGTGGGAATCCGAAAACAGCGAAGGGACGGTCCCGATGCGCTGGTACGGCGAGTACCTCTGGCGGGCGCGGATTCCGCTGGAGGCGGGGCCGTCGATCATCGACGCGAGGGCTGCGGCCGGGGGCCGGACGCGTCTCGAACCACGGTCCTGACGGCGCGGATTGACATGGCCTGATCGGGGCCCGGATGGAGGACCGAGCGCATGAAGCCCCCGAATCCCCTCACGCACCGCAGCGTCTCTCTCAGCATCGTTGCCCTGTTGGTGTGGTTGTCTCCCGCGGTACCGGCGACGGCCCAGACCACCGGGATCATCGAAGGCACGGTCGTGGGCGCGAACGGTTTTCCGATGTCCGGTGCGCTGGTGACGCTGACCGGCACCGCCGCGAGCCGGGAGAGCGTCGCGACCGCCGATGGCTCATTCCGGTTCGCGGATCTGGCGGCCGGCGACTACGTCGTGACGGCGAGGCTTCCCGGTTTCGAGACGGCGGAACTCCAGGTCGCGCTCGAGGCGGGCGCCACCCGGACGGCCCAGCTGGTTCTGCAGGTCACCTATCTGTTCGACACACTCAGCGTCGTGGCCGAGGAGCCCCGGATCTTCGCGCGCAACTTCGTCCCCGAGTCGATGATCCGGCAGCAGTCGACCATCACCAGCGTGGCCGCGGTGGTGGACAACCTCCCCGGGGTATCGGTCCAGGAGGGGGATGCGTACGGCTTCGACGACTGGTCGAGCAACGTCGCCGTGCGCGGCTTCCAGGTGACCATCAGCGAAGCGCAGATCGGGACGACCATCGACGGGTTTCCGAACGGCACCTCCGACTACTTCAGCGGCGCCAAGGCGAATCGCTTCGTCGACCCGATGAACCTCGCGAGCGTCGAGGTCTCGCAGGGCACCGCCGACATCGCCTCGCGATCCGTGGAGGCGCTGGGCGGCACCTTCAACTACCTCACCAGCGATCCGGCGGCGGAGCGCACCTACACGGCGTCCGCCACCATCGGTGAGAACGGGGGCGAGCGCTTCTTCATGCGGGTCGACACCGGACCGTTGTTCGGCGGGGCGACGCGCGCCTGGATCGCCGGCGTGCGGCAGGAAGCGACCGACTGGGTGCAGGGCTCCGCGAGGAACGAACGGGAGCACCTCGCCGCCAAGCTGGTTTCGGCGCACGGGTCGCTCGATCTCACGAGCTACATCTCATACGACGCCATCCACGAGGACACCTATCAGCGGCTCTACAGCGACTCCGACTTCAGGGCCAACCCGCGCTGGGACCGGCTGGTCGGCGACTGGCCGGGGGTGCCGTACCTGAACCAGTTCTACCGGCCCGGCTGGCAGACCCGGCGCAACAACACGCTCGCCTACCTCAGGGCGAACTGGGCGCAGAGCGAGCTGAGTTCGCTGAGCGCGGGCATCTACTACCATCGCAACCGGGGCCGCGGCGACTGGCTGCCCCCGTACATCGTCGACCTGGTCGACGACCGCGGCGGACCGGAATCCGAGCTCGCAGGCTACGCGCCGATCCGGGGCGGCGCGCAACTCGGGCTCATCCGCTTCGTGGACGGGAACGGCGTCGCCGTCGAACCGACCCCCGGCTGCACCTCCTCCTACATCTTCAACTACTACGGCTCGGGCGGCGCGGCGGTCGACCCGGCGTGCCACCCGGGGGCAACGGCGGTGCAGTCATACCGCCACAGCCACTACGGGAAGGACCGCTTCGGCCTGACCCTCGACGAAGAGTGGTCCGCCACCCTCGGCAGGGCCGGCAGCGCGCTCCGGGCCGGCATCTGGTACGAGGGTTCAACGCGCCACCTGGGCCGGGACTGGCACCGCATGCTCGACCCCACGCTCAGCTTCAAGTGGGACGAGCAGGCAAACCCTATCTGATTCACATCTGATTGGGGTGATTGAACTTAGGGGAATCACTGACCCGATTCCCGCCATTGCGTTCCCGCCAATTGCGAAAGTCTCAGGCGCGAGCCCTCCGGCGGTTTTCCAGAGCCTTCCTGAGCTGTCCCTCGTCGGCTCGCTGGTAACGCAGACTGCCAAAGCGCCGAATCACGGCAGGAGATCACGTAAGTCAAACTGGGACTGCACGATCTGCCACTCTTGCCATGGGACCATATCCGATCTGATCGGGGCGCGGAAGCGGGAAAACCGGAGTCAATTGGCGGGACTCCCGAGCATTCACAATACCTTCTCGGAGACCGGCTTGCGAGTCGGCGTCCGAAGATTGCCTTTTCCGGGAAGGCTGGCCCGGTGGGCGGGAAGACACGGGCGCAGAAGACGTGGCCCGTGCGGGCTCCTGCCACGAATCCCGAGCCGACCCCCGATGCCAACTCTCGGATCCGGTCGCCCCACCGCTCGATTCCCTTCCTATAGGCGGCAAGCGGCCTATGTGTTGATGCCGTTGACTTGATGATGCCGGTCCCAGTGTTTCTCGATCAACTGACCGAACCCGTGGCGCTCCTTCTCGCGGCGCACCACCCGCAGCCACGCGTGGTCTTCGTCGAAATAGCCCCCTTCGTCGTCTTCCAGATCCGCCGCGGCGAAAACGTCGGGTAGGTTCAGTAGGGGTTCGAGGGCGTTGATTTCCCCCTCGTCATCGTCCGTCGGTTCATAGAGACCCAACCTTGACAGGACCCGCTTGACGAGCCTGGGGACGGTGAAGGAAGTCAACAGCAGGTGTTGGCGAACAGTCCACCGCGACGGCAGCGCGCTCTCGTCGTTGCCGTGCGCCAAGTGCCCGCGACAGACGTGTAGGTCGAAAGCCCAGCAGGCCCGGAGGCTGTCCTTCGTCCACGGCTTATCGGTCGGTGGTGCTCGCCATTCGTCCCGGGGCACCTGTCGGCTTGGGTTCCACACCGTGGCGAACCTCTGGTGGAATCGATCCTTGCCCCAGCGGATTCCCAGAATCTGTTCCATCGCCGCGTACGTCAGCACCAACTCCGTGTCCATGGACATGTCCGGCGCGTCGGTGTTGGCCTGGTTGAACAGGACGATACCGCGGTACAACCCCATCCACTCATCACGGGATCGGGACTGTAGCAGCGCTTCGAGCAAGGCGCGGTCAGGCTTGATCTGCTTGCCGCCGTGGCACACATGCGCTGGCACCTGGACCCTGTAGTGGTCCTCGGTGACTCTCGACCATTGGACCCCATGGCGTCGGCGCATTTCCATGAACGCGCCACCCCGCGGATCCTCGAACGCCTGAATCACAAGGCGCAGGTCGTCGCGGTTGCAGTAGTCGTAGCCAAAGAACTCCCGAGCAGCCAAGGCGGCGAAGGCGAACAACTCCGCGAACAGAAACAGGTCTGCCCTGTCCTCATCGGACGGATGCTCCGTCAGTTCCCGGCCGTGGGCCTCCAAGATGACCGCAGTGCGGATCGGCTCGTCCCGGAGATCGCGATACGGAGCCAGGACGGCATCGATGGTCGCTTGGCGCTCGGCATCCGGTCCCGGCAGTCTTCCCCGCACGAACCTCCGCAACGAGTAGCCCTGGGTCTCGATGTCGCACGCGATCTCCATCCATGGAAAGAAAGCCAGTTGGGGCATGTTGCTCGTCTGTTCTTCGCGATCCCGGCATGACACTGGGCTATTCCGGCAAGGCGGAATACCCAACGATCCTGAGTCCGGCCGCTTGAAACCTCGCCCGAAACGACCGAACTTGGTAGTGGCCTTCGAGGCTTTCAGCGAGGCGCGGACGGACAGCGGCTCGCCCAACGATCACGCGGAACACAGGCCGATCCAGCCGGGTGCCCGGCACCCCAAGGGCGATCATGGCGCGACGAAAAGGCAAGGCGGGGCGGAACATCGCCACCTACGAGCATCCCGACAAGAAGCGCGTTAACAACCCGCCCGTGGGCTTGGTGACCCCGGAGACCGACCGCGACGCGGCCGACAAGACCTACGCTCACGATCCGCATCTCGATCCTCATCTCTCCTGGGCCGGCAAGGCGGAGCACACTTCGTTCGAGGTGCCTACGGTGTCGCTGCACGTCCACGAGCGTATCGACCCCCACGCGATCATCGAAGCGGTGCGGAGGACGAGGGACGCGGACGAGCAGGGATCGCTGTTCGCCACGCCCGAGGAGAATCCGCCGCTACGACAGGCCATCGAGTTCTACCGTCACCGGCACAACTGGACCAACCGCCTGATCGCGGGCGACAGCCTTCTCGTCACGAACAGCCTGATCGAAAAGGAGGGGTTGGGAGGACAGGTCCAGATGGTTTACCTCGACCCGCCCTACGGCATCCGCTACGGTTCCAACTTCCAGCCGTTCGTCAACCGGCGCGACGTGACCGACGGCAAGGATGCCGACCTTACGGCTGAGCCCGAGCAGATTCGCGCGTTCCGGGACACTTGGGAGCTCGGCATTCACTCCTATCTCTCCTATCTGCGGGACCGTTTGCTGCTGGCCCGCGAGCTTCTCCACGAGAGCGGAAGCTGTTTCGTGCAGATCGGCAAGGAGAACGTCCATCGAGTCGGTGTGGTCATGGACGACATCTTCGGCGCAGACAACCGGCTGGCGACGATTTCCTACGCGACCACCGGCGGCAGTTCGGCCAGGACCCTGCCGCAGGTGGCCGATTATCTCCTGTGGTACGCCAAGGACCGGAACCGTGCGAAGTACCGGCAGTTGTACGAGCCGCTCAGCCGTGCCGAGGTGATTCGTTTCTTCAATTGGCATGTCATGGTGGAGCTGCCCGACGGCCAGTGCCGCGGACCAACCACGGAAGAGCGTTTCGACCCCGACAAGTACCTGCCCGAGGGTGCGCGCATTTGCCGACGAATGCCTCTTATGTCCCGCGGGGTCTCCACGACTGGCCGATCCGATGCCTATGAGTGGAATGGCCGTGTGTTTCGAGTTCCTACAGGCCAGCAATGGCGTGTCTCGGCAAGTGGGCTGGACCGACTAACCAGCCTCGGGAGACTGGAGGCCCAAGAGGGCCAGACGCAGCTCATGTGGAAGAAGTACGAGAGCGAGGTCCCCGGCCGGAGGATCCACAACATCTGGCCCGCCCAGATGTCGCCCACCGACAAGCGCTATGTGGTCGAAACGGCTACCAAGGTGATCCAGCGCTGCATCCTGATGACGACGGACCCGGGCGATCTCGTCTTCGATCCGACCTGCGGCAGCGGAACCACGGCATACGTCGCGGAGCAATGGGGTCGGCGCTGGATCACCTGCGACACGTCTCGCGTCGCGACCGCCCTTGCCAAGCAGCGCCTCATGACGGCGAACTTCGACTACCACGACTTGGCCCGTCCAGATGAGGGGGTCGGGGGCGGGTTCCTGTACCGCACCGTTCCCAAGGTATCGGCGAAGACACTCGCATACGATGAGCCTCCCGCCGAAGTCGTTCTTTACGACCAGCCCGAACCGGACCGCTCGAAGGCCCGTGTCACCGGCCCCTTTACCGTCGAAGCGGTCCCCGCGCCCACGGTGCTCCCTCTCGACGAAGTGGCCGAGCGGGATGCGCTACCGGCGGACGACTCGGTGGCGCGGACGGGGCCGACGATTCGGGAGGGTGACTGGCGCGACGAGCTTCTTAAGACGGGCATTCGGGGCAAGGACGGCCAGCGCATTGGGTTCGTGCGACTGGAACCGCTACCCGGCCAGAGGCACCTCCACGCCGAGGGCGAGACGAGACCCGACGAAGCAGCGTCGCGGGGGACGCAAGACGCCGCGCTTGGAGATCGGGCTGTGGTGTCGTTTGGCCCCAATCATGCGCCGATGGAGCAACGGCAGGTGGCGCGCGCAATCGAAGAAGCATCGCTCTTGGTTCCGAGACCGGCGGTAATCGTCTTCGCGGCCTTCCAGTTCGACCCCGAGGCGTCCAAGGACATCGACGAGACAAGCTGGCCCGGCGTCACGTTGCTCAAGGCCCAGATGAACGCGGACCTGCTGACCGACGACCTCAAGAGGAAGCGGGCGAGCAACGAGAGCTTCTGGCTCGTCGGCCAGCCCGACGTGGCGCTCGAACGCCTATCCGGGGGGAAGGACGAGGGCAAGTTCCGCGTCTCGGTGCAAGGGTTCGACTACTACAACACGAAGACCGGGAACGTCGAGTCCGGCAACGCCGAGAAGATCGCACTCTGGATGCTGGATCCCGACTACGACGGGCGCAGCCTGTTTCCGCACCAGGTGTTCTTCCCGATGGCCGGAGGCAAGGACGGCTGGACCAAGCTGGCGAAGGCCCTCAAGGCGGAGATCGACGCGACCCGGATGGAAGCCTACCGTGGGACGGTGTCGCTACCGTTCGAGACGGGCGAGCACGGGCGCGCGGCGGTCAAGATCGTGGACGACCGGGGCGTCGAAAGCCTCAAGATCGTGGAGTTGGCGTAATGGAGGCCTCGGTGCGAGCGGGAACCGTAGAGATGCGGGACCGCGAGCGGCTGGCCGCCCGCTTGGGCGTTCCCATGAGCGGAATCGCAGCCTTCTGTGACCGCTGGGGGGTGGAGGAACTGGCGCTGTTCGGATCGGTGCTGCGCGACGACTTCGGGCCGGACAGCGACATCGACGTTCTCGTCCGCTTCAAGCCGGGACGGACGCCGGGATTGTTTGTAGCCGCCAGGATCAGAAGGGAACTGGCCGACATGTGCCGCCGCCGGGTCGATCTGGTACATCGTCCCACGATCGAAAGGAGCCGGAACTACATTCGGCGGAAGAAGATTCTGGAGTCCGCGAGGGTGTTCTATGTCGCGTGAGGAGTCCGAATACTTGCTAGACATGGTTCTCGCCGCCAGAAAGGCCGTGTCGTTCACGGAGGGCATGTCGTTCGCCGACTTCGCCTTGGATGAGAGAACCGTTTTTTCGGCTACGAAGGCGGTCGAGATCGTCGGTGAGGCCGCAGCACAAGTGAGCAGGGATACGCGGCAGGCTCACCCGGACATCCCGTGGCGTGATATCATCGCCATGCGAAATCGTCTCGTGCATGCCTATTTCGAGATCAACCTGGAGCTCGTCTGGCGAACGGTTCGTCACGACCTTCCGGATCTGATCGACCGACTGGAGCCGCTGGTCCCGCCGGAGGCCGAATAATGCCCAGCGCGACCATCGACCGGCTTATCGTCAATTCCCCGTACGATGAACCGGCCAGATATTGGCGCTACGATCGCGCCACGCGCCTGTTCAATCTTGAAGAGGGCCGCAGGCCTGCTGGGTACGTGGTGGCGTCTGGCGACGCCGCTGGGTTCGACGATCCCGGCGTGTTCCGCGAAATTGCGCTCGTCAACCGGATTCGAGAGCGGGTCAAGACGTGGCGTGCCAAAGGCTATCCCGGCATGACGGGGATCACCAAGCGATTGCTGGAGCACTGGTACGATCCCGAGGAGTTCGAGAGCCGCAGGTTTTTCTTCTGTCAGCTTGAGGCGGCCGAGACGCTCATCTGGCTGGCCGAGGCCCCCTCGAGCGAGCGGGTGGGGATCGACATCCCGTCCGACGGCGGCGCGCTCAAGCGCCTCTGCGCCAAGATGGCTACCGGATCGGGCAAGACCGTGGTCATGGCCATGGTCATCGCTTGGCACGTTCTCAACAAGGTCGCGAACCCCCGCGATGTCCGGTTCTCGAAGAACATCCTTGTGGTAGCCCCCGGCCTTACCGTGCGGAGTCGCTTGGCCGTTCTCAATCCTTCCCACCCCGAGAACTACTACGAGGAGTTCCGCGTCGTGCCTCCGGCGCTGCGGGACAAGCTGCGCCGCGGAAAGGTCGTTATCCGCAACTGGCACGCGCTCAACTGGGAGACGGAGGAGCGGATCACCAAGAAGCGGGGCGTCAACAAGCGCGGCCCCAAGAGCGATGCCGCTTATGTCAGGGACGTGCTCGGCGAGATGGCGAGCGCACGGAACCTGCTAGTCATCAACGACGAGGCACATCACGCGTGGCGGGTTCCGGCAGGCGGCAAGGTAAAGGGGGTCCTGAAGAGAACCGTCGAGGAAGCGACCAAGTGGGTTGGCGGGTTGGACCGCATCCACGGGGTGCGGGGCATTCTCGCCTGCTACGACTTCTCCGCGACGCCGTTCGTGCCATCGGGCAGGCGAAGCTCCGAAGAAGCGTTGTTCGGATGGATCGTGAGCGACTTCGGCTTGAACGACGCAATCGAGTCGGGCCTCGTGAAGACGCCGAGGGTGGTGATCCGCGACGATGCGGTGCCGGACGCCAAGACCTACAAGTCGCGTCTCTACCACATCTACCAGGATCCCGAGGTCAAGGACGACCTGAACCGCCGGGCCAAGGCCGAGGAACCGTTGCCGGACTTGGTGACGAACGGCTACTACCTGCTCGGCTACGACTGGCGGGAGACCGCCAAGGACTGGACTGAGAAGGGTGCCGCCACGCCCCCGGTGATGATCACCGTCGCCAACCGAACCGAGACGGCCGCCCGGATCAAGCACGCGTTCGACCGCAAGCGGGTCCGAATCGACGAGCTATGCGACCCGGAGCGGACACTGCATATCGACTCGAAGGTTCTGGCGGCGGCTGAGGCGTCTGAGGAACCGATCGCCAGAATCGGGACCGAAGACGCGAGGACCCCTGCGTCCAACGGCGGCGGTCGCAAGTTCACCAGAAAACAACGGGCCGAACTGTTACGTCGGCAGGTGGACACCGTGGGCCGCCTGGGACATCCGGGCGAGCGAATTCAGAACGTCATTTCGGTCGGGATGCTGTCGGAAGGTTGGGACGCCAAGACCGTGACCCACATCATGGGTCTCCGGGCGTTCACCAGCCAGCTTCTTTGCGAGCAGGTGGTGGGACGCGGTCTTCGCCGCACGTCGTATGACGTGAACCCCGAGACCGGCCTGTTTGAGGCGGAACACGTCAACGTCTTCGGCGTGCCTTTCACCTTCCTGCCCCACGAGAGCCGGGAGGACGGCCCTCCACCTCCGCAGAAACCCAAGACCGCCATTGAGCCGGTCGCGGACAGAGAAGCGGACTTCTCGATCTCCTGGCCCAACGTCGTGCGCGTCGATCACGCCTACCGCCCGCGACTTTCGCTTGATATGGACCAGGTGGAGCCGCTGTACCTCGATGCGGCCCAGACGGCGCAGCTTGCAGAACTCGCGCCGACCATCGACGGCAAGCCGGACACCACCAAGATCGACTCTATAAGCCTGGAAGGCCTCGCCCGCGAATTTCGCACCCAGAAGATCGTCTTCGAGACAGCACGGGACGTGTACGACCAGATGGGGGCGAACTGGCCGGGGGGCCAGATGTTCCTGCTCGCGCAACTCGTCCGGCTCGTCGAACGGTTCATGCGATCCGGCAGGATCGTCGTCACTCCGGAACCTTTCGCTGCCGCCGATCTCAAGCGGCGGCTGGTCGTCACGCTGAACATGACCAAGGTGGTGCAGCACATCTGGGAAGCCATCCGACACGAGAATGCCGCGAGGATCGAGCCGATCTTCGACCGTGACCAGCCGATCCGCGCCACCGGAGACATGCGCACTTGGTTTACCGGGAAGCCGTGCGGACCCGCAGCCCGCAGCCATATCAACTTCTGCGTCTTTGACGGCACTTGGGAGGCGTCGGACGCCTTCGCGCTGGACCACGCCCCGGAGGTGGCCGCGTGGGTGAAGAACGACCATCTCGGCTTCGAGGTGTTCTACGTCCATCGGGGCGTGGTGCGGAAGTACCGTCCAGATTTTCTGATCCGGCTCAAGTCGGGCGACATGCTGGTACTGGAAACGAAGGGCCGGGACAGCGACCAAGACAGGACCAAGCGCAAGTACCTCGCCGAATGGGCTGAAGCCGTCAACGCCCATGGCGGATTCGGACGCTGGCGTTGGGATGTCGCCCTGAATCCCGGCGAAATCCACGGCATCCTCGCACGCCACTCTCGGGCTGACTCCTGACGCACCCCGGCAGACTCCCACGCGGGTCCGCTTTCCGAGTCGATCCGCAACCGCCCGTCCCTGCGGATTCGGAACATCCTTGATCCTCAAGGTCTCGGTGTTTCCGACAGCCCGTGGACACCCAAAGCAAGGCGGTGCTTTCAGAGGATGCGGGGGTGGGATCGTTCGCCGCACTGGTCTTCGTCCGACCGCCAGCCGGGCCTCGCGAGGTGCGTCTGAACGGGTTCCCCGGAGCGCTCGCGGAGGTGACCCGCAACCGATTCGGCGGCGGCCGGTGCGGGGGTCCCAGGGATTCCATCTCGACCGGCTTGGGGTGATGTGAGGCCCGTGATGCTGAGCCGATATGCAACGCGATCCGGTCGTCGTAACAGCTTGGCCCGTTGACAGATGCGTGGATTGTAACAAGTATGCGGGCAGTGAGCGTGGTGGCTTTTGTCGAAAGGGTAGTAGCCTCGATGCTATGGAGATTGTCCACAACCAGTCGAGGGCGCAGAAATGGCAAGACGGCACAGTACGAATGACGCCTACCACCCTCACTCAAATGCCGGTCGCGATCGAAGCGATGTGGATTACAACTGGCCCACAACGCTCCGCGTGCCGTCGGATGGCCCGAAGCTAGTCTACCTCGATCTCAATCACTGGGTGTCGCTTGCGAAGGCTTTGTCTGGACATGGAGATGGGGAGCGCTACGGCTCCATTCTCGCCGCCTGCCAAACCGCTGCGGAGGAGCAGTATGCTGTGTTTCCGATTTCGGACTCCATCTACATGGAGATCGCGAAGATCGGGCAGTACCGTCAGCGCTGCGACCTTCGACGAGTGATTGAGCGGCTCTCAGGGTACGTCGCAGTTCCTGCCCGATCAGTTATTTCAAGGCACGAGATCGAAACTCTGCTCGACTCGCTGGTTGGCCCTAGTCCTCGATCAATCATCTCGATGGATTATTTGGGGTGTGGCGTGAATTGGGCCTTGGGGTTGATTGGCTTTAGGGTGATGTCTCCAGAGGGGCGCGATGTGACGGAGGAAACGCGCGCGTCGCATCCCCATGGGCCAGCGGCTTTTGACGCACTGTTTGCCGACGCGGAGTTGCGGCTGAGCCGAAAAGCCATCGATGGCTTTGCTCCTGGTGATGAAGCCGAGCTTGAAGCCAGCAGATACGATCGGTTGGTTCTATTTCGAGTCGCTGAAGCTAGGGCCATCCAGGAAGTTGAGCAGGTCGAGAGGTTCAACGACGATTCAAGATGGCGACGGGGCCGGATCCGCGATGTGGTCGCCGCGCGAGAGCTGCTGATCGAGATTAACAACCCTCTTTGGGAGGGCTTCGCAGCCCGCAGTGCACACCTGCCCGCATCTGCCCCTCCTGCCTCGGGTTTCCTTGAGACGGTGTTCCGGGAACGGGCGCACGCCCGCCGCGCCTTCGACTCCATGCCAAGCTTCGATGTGTCGGTGAGTATGAAGACATCGTATCACCGCGATTCAAACCATCGGTGGACGCCCAACGACATCCACGACATCGACGCGTTGAGCTCTACTCTCCCGTACTGCGACATCGTGGTGACGGACAAAGCAGTGACATCCCATGTCGAGCGAACCGGCCTTGCGGACCGTCTGAATACGATTGTGTTATCACGCTTGTGCGATTTGATCGGGCATCTCTAGAGGTCGATCAACCGACCGAAGCCTACTTCGGGTCCTTTGCGCTCAGCGTCCGCATGCGATCCCTCCGACTGGATGCTACCTAACTCTTGGCCATTTTGGCCGACCCGCGCAAGCCGGACGGCAATCGCCAAACGGGGGTAGATGGGAGTGGCGGTGGGGGCGTTCGGACCAGCCGCTGGCGTTGGCATCCTTCGGCTTCCCGACGTTATTGGACCTCCTCGACGTTATTGGACAATCGGCGATCTTTCACGGGTTGACTCGCGTGCGAGCGGCTCTTCACCGTTCGGACATGGAGACGCCGAAACACCAGTTCAACGCGCGGGTCTGCGCATCCCCCGTGGACACCTCCGCACCGTCCCCGAGGGCATTCTTGGTGAAGCCACCGATATGGACCGTAGGCACGGTCCCGCCCCCGGAAGCTCGTGAGATTGGCGCGGATCAACGTCGGCAGCTTTCGCCCCCGATGGCTGGGTTGAAACCATCTGCCTATGGTGTCCGTAATACGTTACCCTTCGGGTTGCCGGAACGTGGAGGACAGCCCGAGCGAACGAGTCGAAGAACCGGAGGAGTCGCAAGTAGTCAGGTTGATCCACCCCGAGGCGGAACCGTTGCCCGTGTCCAGCGACATGGGCGCTTGCGGAATCGTTCGCCGTACCGGCCTCCGTCCGACCTTCAGCCGCGCTTGAGCCATGCCCGCTTGAACGGGTGCCAGGGAGCGCTCGCGGAGGTGCTCTTGCACGGCGTCGGCTGCTGCGGTCGCCGGGTCCCGGACGCGGCGCCCACGGGGGTGTTTGACGCGGCTAAGGTCGTTCAGCCAGCCTACCCCTTGTCATACAATGGGGCTGGCGAGGGGTGGCCACCGCCCCCCCTTCGATCCCCCCGCTCTTCGCGCTCCCGTGGAGGTCGCGGACGGGGGCTCCGCCCCCCTTCCCCCGTGCCGGTGCGGCGTGATGCCTGAGCGCCGCACCGCCGTCGTCACCGCCCGCGTGTCGGCGACCGAGTCCGCCGACTGGCGCGCCAAGGCGAAGGCCGCCGGCGTACCCCTGTCGGCGCTGATCCGCCGGGCCATGGCCCGCACGCGGACGTGGACCGCCCGCGCGGCCGAAGTCGAACGCGAGCGCACGCGGCAGGTCTCGCGCATCGGGAACAACCTCAACCAGATCGCGCGGTGGGCCAATCGCCACAAGGGGGCGGCGGAGGCCATCGAGGTCCTCGCCCGCCTCGTCGCCATCGAGCGGGCGCTTACGGCGCTGGCCCACTTCGAGAGCACGGACCCCGACGATGCACATTAAGTTTCTGGCGCACGGGACCGGGTCGGCGCGCGCCGCGGCCAAATACCTCCTCGGGGAGCAGGACGCGGCCGGGAAGCCGCGCGAGGGCGTCGAGGTGCTGCGGGGCAACCCGGACATGGTGGCCTCCGTGGCCGACTCGCTGGAGTTCGAGCACAGGTACACGTCCGGCGTGATCGCATGGGCGCCGGACGACCATCCCACCGACAAACAGATCGAGCGCGTCCTCGACGACTTCGAGAAGACGGCCTGGGCGGGGCTCGAAGCCGACCGCTACGCATGGGCTGCCGTGCTGCACCGGGAAGAGGGCGGCGGCGCCCATGTCCACGTCCTCGCGGCCCGGTGCGACCTGGAGACCGGCCGGAGCCTCAACATTGCCCCTCCGGGCTGGCAGCGGACGTTCGATCCGCTCCGGGACGCCTTCAACCACGAGCACGGCTGGGGCCGGCCGGACGATCCGGCCAGGGCCAGAGTGCAGCAGCCCGGACACCGCGCCTACATCGAGGCGGCGCAACTGCGAACAGGGCTCCGGCTCGAAGCGTCCCCCCGCGACCTGATCCGGGACTACCTGATCCAGCGTGTCGAGCACGGCATGGTGCGCGGCCGCCGCGATGTCGCCGCCGCGCTGCGGGAGGCTGGCCTCGAAGTGCCGCGCCAAGGCAAGGACTATCTCACCGCGCTGGATCCCGAGACCGGGGACCGGTGGCGGCTGAAAGGAGAACTGTACGCATTTGACTTCGCCCGCGAACGATTTGAGCGACCGGCCGCGGAGACGGCTGGAGAGCGAGCGCAGGGAGATCGAGGAGTTGACCGCGAGCGAGCTGAGGCGGCTCGGCGAGAACTCGCGGCGCGTCGCGAGGAACGCGCTCGGTACAATCGAGCACGATACGGAGGAGGCGACCGGGCGGGTGCGCGAGTTGTTGATGAAGGCGTGGCTCAGGCCTTTGATCGTCGGCCTGAGCCTTTGGATCGGTTTCTTCGGCGGAAGCTGGGCGACGATGCGCTGGTTGGCGGGGAGCATTCAGGACCGGATCGAGACGCTCGCCGAACTGGACTACGACATCCAAGACGCGCGACAGACGCTCGCCCAACTGGAGGCGGACACCTGGGGGATCGCGCTGCTGGAGATCGAGGGGGAACGATACGTGGTGCTGCCATTCGGGACACTGGCGGACCCGGGCTGGGAAGTGCGCGACCGCCCAGCCGTGAGGCTGTCGAACAGGTGAAGGAGTTGTATGACCGCTTTAGAGGAGCAATTGACGAGGGCCTTGCGGAGACTGTCCGCGCAGTACGCGCAGGAACAGCGGCGGCACTCCGGGCAGATCGAAGCCTTGCAAGAGTACGTCGAAGTCTTGCGAGAGTACGTCGAAGCCTTGAGGCAGCACGCCGAGCGGCAGAGCGGGGAGAACGAGGTCTTGCAGCAGCAAGTCGAGCGGCTCGACGGGCAAGTGACACGCTTGGCCGAGTATTATGGGACATCCACCGCCGCGAGGCCGCGCGGTCGCGGCTGGTGATACGGCCGCCGACGCCCGGTCCGGACCGCGATGCGGGGCCGAGCCGCTGATGGCCTCCGTCGCCACCGGAAGCCCGTCGGTCTGGCGCGCGCGAACGCCCTCCGCGACCTTTGGGTCAGGCGGATCGTGCAGTCCATCATCGGAGGAATCGAATGATGGCACGCACGAAACGGGACCGGCGCAGCTACAGCGCCGGCGAGTGGGGCCGGAACCGGGTGAGGGTGTTCCCCGATCCGAAGACCGGTCTCTTCCAGATTGAGTGGCGGGAGAACGGACGCAGGCTCGCGCGGTCGCTCAAACACCGCGATTGGGCGCGCGCGAAGCGGCAGGCCGACGAGGCCGCCGCGGGCTTCGCGGTCCATGAGCCCAACGGCAAGGCCGAGGCCGAGCCCAAGCCGCTGACTCTGGGCACGCTCTTTGACATCTACGGTGAGGAGGTGACGCCCACGAAGGGCAAGGGCACGCAAGCGCGCGACCGGTACTCGACCGAGATGTTTCTCGGGTTCTTCGGACGGGACCGCGACCCGGCGACCCTCTCGCAGCGCGATTGGGACCGGTTCATCCGGGAGCGCCGCGCGGGCAGGGTCGGGGCGTCGGGCCGGCCGGTGCGCAACCGGACGATCGAATGGGACCTGACGTTCCTGATGGCCGTGCTCAACTGGGCCGCGAGGTCGAGGGACGACCAGGGCCGCCTGTTCCTCGACAGGAATCCGCTGAAGGGCCTCAGGAAGCCCACGGCGAAGAACCCCGCAAGGGTTCTCCTGACCGAGGACGAGTACAGGGCGATGCTCGGGGTTTCCCGGCAGGTCAACTGGCGATTCCACGTCGCCCTCGTGCTCGCGCACGAAACCGGTCACCGAATCGGTGCCATCCGCCAGCTGCGCTGGAGTGACATCGACTTCGAGGGCAGGGCGATCCGGTGGAGGGCCAAGCACGAGAAAACCGGCTACGAGCACGTCACGCCGATGACGGATGAGGCGGTTGCCGCCTTGGAGGAGGCGCGGCGCATGACCACCGGCACGGGAGACACTCCGGTGATGCCCGCCGGGACGGACCCTTCCCGGTGCATGGACAGTTCCTGGGCCTACCAGTTCTGGTGCAGGGCGCAGAAGCGGGCGGGCTTGGAGCCCAAGCGCGGCAGGGGCTGGCACTCGCTCAGGCGAAAGTTCGCTTCCGACTTGATGGACCTTCCCCTCAAGGTCCTGTGCCAGCTTGGCGGCTGGAAGAACGCCCACACGGTTCTGCGCTGCTATCAGAGAGCCGACGAGGGACAACTCAGGGAGGCGCTGGAGAGCCGCCGCAGGGTTCAGGTCTGAGAATCCCGATCAGCGGGAATCAAACGGCGGGAACCGGCTCGTCGAAACCCGTAAGTAACACGGGTACAAAAAGATACGAATCTGGTTCCGTCCGCTGGTAACATTGGAGGACCGTCTTTGCCTCCTTCCAGCCGCCGAGTTCACAGAGGACCTTGAGCGGCTGGTCCATCAGGTCGGAAGCAAACTTGCGCCTCAGCGAATGCCAGCCTCTCCCGCGCTTGGGTTCGAGCCCCGCGAGTCGCTCCGCCTTCTGCCACCAACCGCGCGCCTGACAAGAGCTTACGCACCTCAACGGATCCTGCGGCGAGGGCAGCACGAGGATGCCCTTGGTGCTGGGGCCTCCTTCTCTTGCCTGGTCGAGAGCGGCGAGCGCTTGGGGGCTGACAGGCGT